>CEVN01025800.1_pt1 | contig 16598 bp, 7 predicted proteins | sample 427041 | NCBI WGS metagenome assembly CEVN01 (sample SAMEA2623463, study PRJEB7988) | marine metagenome | biome: marine biome (ENVO:00000447); feature: surface water layer (ENVO:00002042); material: "saline water (ENVO:00002010), including plankton (ENVO:xxxxxxxx)" | depth 5 m
ACGAACATAGTATTGTCAGAAGTGTAAATCAATAATTTATCTTCTGAGTCTATCTCTTGATAGGCACAGATTGCATCCATTCTAATTCTCGTCATTCCCATTTCGGTCAAGGCCTTGATCCAGTTGGTCTTCATGGCCGCCGCCGACAACCTGCCCTATTTGATTCAAACGGTTGGTTGGTTGATTAACTCCAGCCAGAATTATTTTTTTACAGATATTGGATTCTTGTCAGAATTTTTTCTTTAGATTAGGCTCATAAAGGGGAGTCAGGTCGGCGGGATGCTTGGAGGGACAATGATGGGAGTCATGAAGCACCTAGGTTCGGTCTGGAAGCAGCCTAAGCAAAACATCCCTGCAGCAGCCCGCCGTGATAGAATGGCAGGCTGGAGGCGCGAGCCGGTTTTCCAGAGAATTGAGCGTCCAACACGTCTAGATGCTGCTCGCCGCGTTGGCTACAGAGCAAAGCAAGGAATTACTGTAGTGCGCACACGCGTAAGGCGGGGCGGACTACGAAAGGGTAAAATTCACATGAAGAGAAAGCCATCAAAGGCAGGTATCAAGAAAATCACCATGGCTAAGTCCATCCAAAGAATGGCGGAAGAGCGAACAAGCAAGCGCTATCCTAACCTCGAGGTCCTAAACTCATACTGGGTCGGCGAAGACGGAAAGAACAAATTCTTCGAAGTAATCATGGTTGATCCTCATCACCCTGCAATTAAGTCCGACAAACAATTAGGCTGGATTGCTGAAGGCAATAGTCACCGTGGACGTGCTTTCAGAGGAAAAACCAGTGCTGGCAAGCGTGGACGTGGATTGTACAACAAGGGTAAGGGTGCTGAGAAACTCCGCCCTTCCTTGAAGGCCCACAAGAACCTCGGAAAGTAATCCTTCTCAGGAGTAACTTGATTTCTTCCTTCATAGCGGAAGCCTTCGATGGCGGAGAGCGAAGTCAGTCTAATTCGTGATTTACCGGTCATCCTTCCTGATGGCCGACTTCTCGGTACCGTCCACGACACAGTGATAGAGACGGAGTCCTGGAACTGCACACACATCTTTGTAGCCGATCCCCCAGCAGATTTAGTCGAAGGCAGAATCCACGTTGCGGTTCCTTGGAATTGGGTGCGTTCGGTCGGAGATGTAGTGGTCTTACGCTGGTTCCCTCCCACTCCAATTCCTAAGGACGAATAATCAATCAAAATCCTTTGATTTAATTGATATTTATGCACACGGAAATGCGATACGATTCAAAAGGTGAGGGTGAACCCCTGCGTGATGCAACGTAGTTCCGTAGCGCTGATGGTCTTGCTCCTATTGACCTCATCAGCCCCTGCAATCGACGCTGCTGGGAAGGGGGTAATTTCCTGTACTCAGGCTAATTTAGACATGGTTCCAGCTAGTTGGGACATTGACGACGGTGCTTGTGTTCGAATAGATCTTGGTGTTCTTTCTGCAGGAGATACGTTATCTTTCGACGTATCAGCAGATACCAATATTGACATTCTGCTATTTTCGGCAAGTTCAATTTCAGTCTATCAGAATGAACAGAATTATCGCTTAGACTCGGTTTGGCATTCCGATTCAGTATTCGAATCATTTCAAGGAGATGGTACCTGGCATTGGACGGCTCCCGATGATAGAGGTGACACCCGCTGGTACCTAGTTCTCGATAACATGGCTCATCCACAGGATCAAGGTGAGGGAGCTCAGGCAGGTAGCCTCGCTACAGTAGTCCTAGACATCGAAGAAGTCGATAGTCCCGTATTCGGAATAGTCGATACCATTGTCCGATTGGATAGTGGAGGTCATTCGGTAATTGCTGGCCCACTAGTTCTCGACGAAGGAACCCAAGTCAACATATTCGTGACAACTATGCAAGGAGCGCCGGATATTTTCCTAGTGACTGGGACTCAAATGGAATTTTACGAACAAGGAACTACTGCTAATGGAATGGATGACAATAATGCAGATATGTTATTGGTTTTGGAAGAAAGAAGTATTTCATGGTCAGTAAATTCTGACTACTCAGGTCAGGAACTGTATCTTGTAGTGGATAATCGTCCTGGCCCTCCTAGCGGTGGTGCAGGTACAGGGTTCGTGGCAACCACAGTAGTAATGGATCTCATTCCAATTTTGCAACCAACAATTACCAACGCCTCTGATCTAGCTACAATTGACGTTGGAGCAGAGGTAATACTCGATGCTTCAAACACTCCAAACTTTTCAGATCAAATTGACGGTGAAAATGGCTTTCAATGGGATACCAACGGTGATGGATTCTATGATGCCTCAGGGCCGACAATCACGGTAAGTTGGACCGAACCAGCCGAGATTAGTATCGGTCTTAGAGCAGTTTCACAAGATGGTCGAAGCGCTACAGTTTATCTCAATACAACAATTCAGGATATTAGCCCACCCGATGTGAGTTTGTCTGCTAGTGATATAATTCGCAAAGACTTCGACGACGAACTATTGCTAACTGCGAATATTGACGATAATTGGGGTATTTATTCCGTCGAGTGGTTGGTCGATGAGACAGTAATTCAGAACTACAGTACTTGGAATTGGCAGGACGGAAAAACATTCACTTTCCGTTTTGATTCAAGTTACCTAGCAGGTAACCACGATGTTACCATTCGGGTTACTGACAATGAAGGACAAGTAACCGAGCGTACCGCAATCATCGATTTGTACGATTCAACACCTCCATTGGTTCCACAACAGACAGTAGAGACAACTGCTATTCTTGGTCAACCTATTCAATTAACCGCCGAGGCTATTGATGCCGAGTCCCCAACTCTGACCTATTTCTGGGATTTGGATATCCAGACAGATGCCAATTCAGACGGAATAATGAATAACGATATGGATGCTAGTGGTTCGTCTATAACCGAAATTTTCCAACAGAAGGGTACCTACGAAATTGTTTGTACAATCGTCAACGAAGCAGGTGCATCTACTCAAGTTACCTACTTAGTATCCGTCCGTTCTTCCTCTGATGATGGTTCAGGATTAAGCCCAATGATGTTGGGGATGGCTGCGGTTGTACTGCTAATCATCATCATCGCCATAATTGGTATGATTACATGGCGCCGAATGTCGAATGCAAGACTTGAGGCGTTGCTTGAGGAACAAGCTGCGGCTGAGGAAGAGAAGCCCAGAGAACTCAGCGTCGAGGAACAAAAGGCGATGTATGGTGCAGGTTCTGCCACTCTTGACCAGCCAACTTCAATGTCGACTACATCGCAATTTGGCCAGTATGGAACTGGTATGTCTGGTGCGAGTGACCCGCAGGCCACAATTAGCGAGGATGCGGCGATGGGTGATTCCGATCTTGAAGCACTGATGAGTACCCCAGAACCGGTTTCTGAATCTAATCAATCGAGTCCTGCTTCGGAACTTCTCAGCCAGTTTTCCGACGATGATTCTGCCGTGGAGGAGGATTCAGTAGAATTTTCACATGACGAGTTAGCAGGCATTTCAGAAGAGGTTTGGTCTCCAGATGAGTCTGATGAAATTGAACAAGAGGGGACACTACCAACACCTCCAGCTCCAGAACCAGAACCCGAAGTAGATTCTCTCCTAGATGGAGAAGATCTTCCTGTACCTCCAGTTCCCCAAGGTGAGGAACCCTCTGCTCCGCCAACGCCAGAGGAAGATTCCGAACCTAAATCCAGAACTGTCCAGCAGGATTGTAGCCAGTGTCAGCAACGCTTTGAGGTGACCTTGCCAGAAGGTCATGATATTGCACGAACTGCCTGCCCGTCCTGTGGCGCTATTGAGACAATCCGATTGACTTGAATAGCGGATTTCTTTGCATTCCTTTCCCTCAATAGATGAGGTTCTTTGTGCTCTTGTAGCCCAAGACCCTAAATCGCACCTCATAGAGGTGCGTCTATGGAGAATGGTTCAGTGCGCTTGATTCGTACTGCGCCGAAAAACAAAATCTCTCTACCGGTTTTACTGGTAATTCTCTTTTTGTTACCGACAATGGCGCCCTTTGCAACCGTTAGTGGTGAGGCTAGAATAGAGTCACAGGACTTTCAGATTCTAGATGAATTGGGCAGCGTTCTAAACCAAAGAGAACAAGTGATTTTGGGCGATTCTGTTAGCAATATCGCTGGTCCTCTATTAGACCAGGTCAGAGTTGGAGTACAGGATACTTCAGTCGCTGACCCTCTCCACGATATCGATGAGGCTCTAGATGATGTCTTCCTCGTAGAAACCGCCGCTCCTGCAGTCTATCACCCTGAACCTTACGTTATTCTTACCGACGAAAATAGTCGACCCCCTGGAGAGGTCAGAACAATTTGGTCAACTTTGTTCAATTTGACGGATTATGTCATATGGAGTAGATATGTTGACAACGATGGTAATGTTATTGAACAGTCTGAGAGTATTACATTCCTAACCAGTTTACTTTCTCTTTTGGACCCCGAAACCGATTTCTTACTACACCAAATGGATATTGATGACGATGGCGATGATGATATTCAAGTGGGCCTCAGTGTCAATTTGAATAATATTGATCTATCCGGCACAACTCTTTCAGCATCTCCACAATTAGATTACCAAGTTAGCGTTCTTCCATCAAGTACTACTGATTCCGATTGGGATAATCTGCAAACCCTTGAGGTTAGTATCCTCAAAGCGTTTGCATATTCAGATGGTATTCTGAACGAAGGAGAATCATATGTCTGGGTTATTGATTCTAAGTTTACTCACACCCCTTATGATTTTACTTTAGGCGTTGGTCTAGAGAGGTTTTCTTTCGATATCTCAGGTGCTGGAGCCGACCTAGTTTTGTCGCTAGTTAATGCGCTTACATTCGGGGTTTTCAATGGGGGGGATGAGTCAGGAATTACCATTGCATCTATCGCAGCCCCTTACCAAATTTCGATCGACAATTCAGGGCAAACAGAATGTCCAGATCGCTATTCCCCAATTGAGTTGACAACTTTACCTTCGAGCGAAATATCCTGTAGTGTAACCGCAGGATTTGGATATGTTCACTACTCGCCACCAGATTCTCAGGATGATAGGGATGTTTGGGAAGTTGCCTATATCGAGGCTGCAGTACATCCTAACCGACTTGCAACCATCCTTCCAGAAGAGGTCGAAGTGACCATTAGAACCGATAGTACCCTTGCAGATGGAACTGGTGATTTAGGAGAAAATGGTTTGACTACGGTTGAGTATTGGGCTGATGAGAGGGCTGATTTACATATCCACTTTCATGAAAATCGGTCAGAAGTCCCTCCTGATAATTCCGATGGTGTTTACGGTAATGTGACCGACTCAAGTGGCTGGTTCCGAGGTATGCCGAAAGGAAGTCTGACCACAGAGGAGATAGATCGTACATTCACGATGTTGGGTTCTAAATCAGAACCCGAATTACCAGGCGGTCAACCAAATCGTCTGGGTTTGATTATTGGAGTAAAGAATTTCACAAGAGATACGTCTCAAAATATCGATGATCCTTCTTTGCCTGTTAATCCTGCATATCCTCCTAAGACTTTACTTCTGGTCCGTTCGGTACAGTCTCTAGAATCTGTAGAATATCACTCTTGGATGAAACGTGGAGGTACAGACACAGACCATAGACGAATCCAAATTACAGCTGAAGAAATACCCACTGCTTTAGTCTTCTTTGGCTCATTTGAATTAGGAGGAGCCGAGGATGCAGATACAAGCCTTGATTCGGCCCAAAATCTGGATTTCCTGTCTAGAATTTTAGATGTGGTTCTGATAAATATCGTCGATTTATTCCTTGATATTGGCACTATATTGAATGATATTCCATCCGCTACAGTGGATGTAATCAGCGGAGGTGTTGGAGGCTCAGGAGGCCTCTCAGGTGAAACACTCCATCTACTAATGCACAATAATTGGAGGATAGAGAGGGAAACTAGGGCAATATCCGAGGTAGGTCTACAAATTGGCTCAAGCCATCATCCAACCATGTTTGGCGATCATCTAATCTTGTCTAAGGATAGAGGATTAGACACCGTACAGGGACGGAATGGTCCTCAGACTCCATTAGTGCAGGTGGCTGCAAGTTTACGATTCAGCGGCCTCAGTGCATTTACTCTGATAGATGAAATCGAAACTGACTCCCAGTCATTCTCTCTCCGAACATCATCTGAACAATCGTTCACATTCCTTTACATCGATCATCAACCTTCAAACCTCGAAGATGCTGCACATCAAGGTCTATGGATTTCCGACATTCCGGATAACGTAACAGCGGACTTAACCCCAGAATTAGCCACCTATACTGCCAGTTCCACTATAGATAGAATTAGTTATACTGGAATTGAAGGAAGTCAGAGACAAGCTGCCCATATTCTAGATATTCCCGCCGACTTTACTGTTGAATTTGGAGATACAACGAAATGGACAGCATCAACTCCTATTTCGACAATTCATGCACAGTTAACGGATGCTGAAAATCCAGTGACTATGAGTGGAGATCACTTCCTCTTCCATCACCATCCCGATGATGGGACGTCGACAATTTCGACTAGGATTTCTGGTCTGCAAGAGGTTGGGTGGAAAGCTCCTGCTGTAGCTGGTGCAACAGGTGTAATGGGACAAGGTACCGCCTTTATGTCCGTAGCAGGAGATCGTACGATGAGCATCAATGTTGATCATGCACCAACTCAAGATGAAGGGGGCCTTTCCGCGTTGGTACTTATCGATCCATTGCCTTCAAATGTTTCAGTAGATATCCCAACGGGAGCCGATGCGGGGAATAATTTAGTCATCCCAGAATTGAATACTTCTCAAGGAGTTTCTGGAGTCGCCTTTTTCCTCGGGGGATTCGCTGATTTAGGTCGTTCTGTAAACACAGTCCTCTCTGGAGTGACCAGCGAAATTTCTACTGGTTCAACCGGTGGAAACGGGTCCTTTTCTTATGGCCTAGAACTAGATGCAGATAGTGAATTTGATCTCATATTTGAGGCAAGTCAGGGCAATGGTACTGCGGAAGAACCGGCATGGGTTCATGGTATCTCTATGAACGCAGCTCCGAGTGGAATTTCTGACGGTTTCCATATTAGAGGGTGGATTCCAAATCTACCTCCATTAATTGATATCACCGTTAGTCGTATGCCTAATTCAGACGGTGATGATTGGACAATTATGTTGGGTATGGAGGGGTGGCTCCCAGCACGAAGCGAATTCATGCTCAATGCAAAGGGTGTCAATGGACAAGACCTCATGCTTACGTTACAAGGTTTGACTGTTGGTGAGGCCACTAATTTGGGTATTGACTCTGAATTCACCATCAGGGAAACCAGTGGTGGAATTAATGAAGTAACTACATCGACTAGGTTCGTACTATCAAATAGACTGGATTGGATTCATGCAGAGCTGATTAACAGGGACGCAGGTGCACGAACAGAGATGTTAATCAACGATATTCCTGAATCAATAGATTTGCAAGCCAGCCTTGGTACTTCAATATCAATTGATATGATTGTACCAGAAAAACATCGTCGGGATGGCCCAGCGGTAGATTCTATCATGTTACAACAGATGCAGTGGATGGAAGGTGCATGGTGGCCTGCTACGGTTTTCCTAACCGATGTTCCTGACTCGATTAATCTGACCACAGAAGCAGACGTAGATTATGATATCACGAAAACCTTGGCATTCCAAGGTACTCCGGTTCTTGATTTCTCAGCATCAGATAGCGGAATGTCGCTATACATTGAGGCCAATGGAAGAGCGATAAATAATCGCGGCGATATGATACTTCTGGCTGAGGGATTGACGGACCGCATGGTGATTAAGCCAACCTCCGATTATGGTCTAGCAATTAGAAGCGGTGGTGACGGTGTTGAGAGAATTTACCTAAGAGCTTCGAATATGCCTACAACACCTCCTTTGGTAATTGAGGAAGTAGAGGCTCTTGGAGAAAATCTTCGAAGTGCAACTATCCGAGTTGTTGAGATTGTAGGTCCATACAGCGTAATCGAATTGGAAGATGTTCAAGGCGGGAGAATAATCGCTTCAGCTCGTGCTTCCGCTGAAGTTGATGCACTTGGTACAACATTTGACCTTAGAGGCGTCCTCCTCGATGCTCAAACGACGGGAGGAGTCCCTACCGGAACCAGTATTGGAGTCAATGGATTAGCATCCGACTTATCTCTTCTAAATCTGATTCCTGGTTTTGAAGGCTCAACTCACCACATCATAGTCCCAGAACCATTTTCATCCGGAGTTTTGACTCTATGTGCTACTTTCTTGGGAGGTGATTAATTTGGGATTATTGGATAAAATTCGCTCTGAAAATGAGGAATTAGAGGATTCTGACGCCGCAACTGAACGTGCACATGAGATTCTTCAAATCGTCGGAGAGCGTGTTGAGAAAGTTCGACCGAGCAGAGTTATTTTCGCCTCTGTAGCTGTTTTACTGATACTGAGTGGAATCATGATCATTGGAACCTGGATAGTACCATACGACAGAACTTCTGTAGATGTAGTCTATCTCCAAGGAGTCGGTGGTCATGTTGTTTTGGTTGAATTGGACAACAAAGGATCTCGTTCAATTACTGAAGTCCAATTAGATATTAGATTCCTAGATGATGATAGTAATGAAATTGCCAGGTCTACCTTCCAAACCGATGAAATTGCCGCACATACTTCGATTGCTGGTGATAACTTAGAACTGATTGCCCCGGGTGCTTCAGTTTGGGAAAATTACACCATTGAGATAATCTTAGATTATACTTATCGTGGTACACAATATAATGAAAGATGGACCTACAATGTAGGGAGCTGGACCATGGAGATGTTTACTTATGCGGCACCCATGCACTTCCTTTGAAACGACCATAGGTGGTGAATTATTCGAAATGCATGCGACCCGAATACTGAAAGGCGACTCAATTGGGGGCTGATTCATGGGACAGAGAATTGCGGTTGCGTTAATCGGGTTATTCCTAATTTCCTTGTTTCCAGTTGGTGATTTTAATATCAACCAAGCCGAAGATTCAACAGAGTCTCTAGATTGGTCTGTAAATCGCATAGAAATAGCTGCTGATCCCAATTCAATCCAAGACCTTCAATCCCCAACCGTGACAGAGGGATTTGAGAGAGTTAGGGGCAACTATGCTGATTCTAGTATCGGAGTATACACCGAGTCGGGATTGATTCCATCCGTTCATTTACCAAATTCTCTTTCCCATTCTCGTTTGGACTTGGCAATGGTCGTCGTTGATGGTGATGTGGGAATTTGGGATGCTCGTTTAGAATTAGAATCCTCAGCGGAAGTAGAGATACGAACAACCGTTCCCCCCTCCGGCTTCTTGGTTCAAGGAACTCCTCAGGAATTAGATAAGCTAACAATTAATTCTGTAGTTGTTGCAGTACATCCAGTTCCAATCGGACTACTTGTTCACCCATTACTGACAGTGATTGAGGATGGCTCGATTATGGTTGAGATACTTGGCTGGAAGGATGATAATTTACAGAGGCATATGGAACCAGGGCTTGGTTTGGAAAGTTCTCTTACAGATGTTGCAAGTAAGTGGCTTACCGATGGATGGAGTCCTGAGGAGGGCCGATACTGGGGTGAAATTGAACTTTCTAACTTAGCCGGTATGGTTGAAGACCCTGCTGTAGCATATGTAGCTCCTCTACCTGTTTTGGAACTAAAGAATGACAATGCTAGAAACCATATGGGAATCAATACGGTTGAATCATTCTTCATTACAGATATAGATGGGGCGGGTCAAACTATTGCTGTCGGCGACTCGGGAATAGATCACGATCATGGAGATTTCAACAACCGCATTGTCGGTAGAACTTCAGTTACACCAGGAGATTCCTCTACCGCCGACTTATCCGATGGACACGGAACTCACGTTGCATGCACTGTGTTAGGTTCCGGAATGAGAAGTAGTGGTAACTATGAGGGAGTAGCGCCGGGAGCTGACCTATATTTTCAAGCGATGGAGGATGATGACACCGGCGCCCTATACAGTTACGGAATCAATAGTATGTTGAATTCTGCTTACAACGCAGGCGCTCGCTTACACACAAATAGTTGGGGTGCAGGCAGCGGTTTCGGTTCATACTCAACCCAATCCGAAGATGCGGATGATCGAACTTCAACTTGGGACCAATACTGGAACTATGATGGGATGACAGTTCTCTTTGCAGCAGGAAACGAAAGAAACGATGGTGTATCTCCACCCGGTACAGCGAAGAATGTAATCACCGTTGGTGGGCACAAGAACCGATACAGTGGCTCACCGGATGAAATGTACTATTGGAGTAGCCGAGGACCTACTGACGATGGACGACTTAAGCCGGATTTAGTAGGCCCAGGTGACGGAGTCCGTTCATGTCTTTCCCAAGAAGCCGAGCAAGCATCTTCTGGCTGGTCGAATAATTGGTACATTGAGTACAGCGGTACCTCGATGGCAACACCAGCAACGGCGGGTGCTGCAACCTTAGTGCGACAATATCTCATGGATGTTGCAAATAGACCCGCGCCTCAAGGAGCACTAGTAAAGGCCCTACTAATTCTCGGCGCTCAAGATATGGGAGCTAGAAACATTCCAAACAACGACGAAGGTTGGGGTAGGGTAAATCTTGTCAATTCACTTGTTCCAGATAGTGATGAAGGAATTTTTGTCGATGACCGTAGTCGTATTTCTTCCGGTCAAACCAAGGAATATACCTTCGATATAACAAGAGGCGCAGAACCACTCAAAGTGGTATTAGCCTGGTCAGATTATCCCGGCTCTTCCCAGACTACGAATCAATTGCGTAATGACCTGAACCTAGAGGTGATTCACCCCAACGGCGGGACTTCCTTCAAAGGTAATGTTTTCAGCGGCGGGAAATCAATTGCGGGTGGTAATTTTGACGATAAAAACAACGTCGAAGTAGTGCTGATAGATAATGCAGGGGTTGGTACATGGACAGTTCGTGTAACCGATGATTATCATGGAGGAAGTAGGACTTGGCAACCATATGCTTTAGCAGTAAGGGGAGTCAACGTAAACGATCTATCGCCCGATCCAACATTTGCTCCTGACGTTTCAATCAACCCACCAATTCCACAAATTGGAGATCCTGTTCAGATTCAGGTGACCGTAGAAAATCTTGGCGCTGGATTGGTTTCAGATCTTGATGTGATGGCTAGGGCCGATGGCAGCCACATATCAACTCAAACCATTTCGATGGGTCCAGGTGAGTCAGTAGATGTACAGTGGAATTGGACTCCATCTACTGAAGGTTTAGTCGATTTGTCTTTCCACATAGATCCAAATGATTTGGTAGAGGAATCAAATGAAGGAAATAATCTACTAACTCATACGATGATAATTAGCGCTCCAGGAGTCAGGGTGACATCAGATGAACCATTCATGACTTTGGGTGAAGCAGATGACAGTTCCACATCATGGAATATGCTTCTAACTAATACTGCATTATTCGAAACTAATGCAACAATCGAAACAAGTCCTCCTGTAAGGTTGAGTGATGGTGTTGTATTCGATTGGTATTCCTCACTTACTTCAAACACCTTTAATCTGCAAGAGGCAGAATCGGTAGAGGTAGGCCTCACGCTTATCCATCCGGCTCCTCCTGAACCTGGAACATATGTGATGACGGTAACCGGAACGGATATCGAGAATGATATTGAGTCTGAGTTAGATCTGTATTTCGATGTTCCAATACTAGCGGCAGCTGATGTGCTAATTACATCTGGCAAAATTCCAGTAAGCCCTATTTCGCAAACCCAATTACAAGTATTCGTAACCAACGAAGGTAATGGGCCTCAAACTTACGATGTAGAGTTAAGCTCGCCTGCTGGTTGGAATCTGGGTCTGGATACTTTAGGGGCCTTTGAAGGCTCATCCCACGGTTCAACAGGAACTCTTGCTGTGGGAGAGAGTCGATCAATCGACATAACCGTCAACCCACCAGGTACTATGATTCCAGCAGGATTGAATTTCGATGCTGGTCTGACAGTCCATTCTAGAGTCAGTAGTGACTCTTGGTCAGTTCCCATTACGTTAGAGGTGATGGCTATCGACCAACTTTCTGCAACTCCTATTAGTGACGGAATTCAATACGAGGTTGCTCCAGATGAAACTCTGAATCTCGAAATTGATTTCTTGAATACGGGTAACCGTCACCTAACCATGACTCCATATCAGAGAGCGATTCCATCTGGATGGTCGATTGTTGGTGGGCTCAACACATTGGAAGCACCGGCAGGAGAGATCACAACTTGGTCGGTTACTTTGCAAGGAAATGGCCGAGCAACAAGTGGTGATTTCAAACTAAGATTCGCTACGGATGATGGCTTCTCACTGGATTGGAATAGAACCATCGATGTTCTATCAGCAGCGATTCCGAGTCTTGCATTCCACCAAGTAGTATTAGCCGATGGAACAACATCACCAACACCCCTAGGAGTTGGTGCGCACCCAGTTGGAACAGGTTTTGATTTGGCATGGGAGGTTGAGAATGAAGGCACCTCGACTTGGCGCCCAACAACTTCAATCATCGTTCCTAATAATGACAATTGGGAAGCAAACTGCCCCAGCACACCATCATCACTAGCCGCTGGAGCAAGTAGTATAATCTGGTGCACAGTTACTATTCCTGTCTCAGAACAAGCGGGTTCGGAACCACTAGTTACTCTAAGGATGGAAGGAGAAGGTGTTGTTATTGAAAATACTATTTCACTGCTTGTTGATTCGGTTGCGGCCGTAGTTTGGGATTTACGCACCGAATCTTTTGCCCATGAAGGATACCCAGTTCAGATGACAATAGACATTCAGAATGTTGGGAATTCGCAAATAAATCACAGACTTGATGTAAATGCTCCTGGTGATTGGGGTATTTTCATCGATGATGAATTGTTAGTAATATTAAGTCCAGGAGAATCAAGATCTATAGTGATAGAATTTACTCCTGACAGCGGTAGTGACGGAACTATCCAGTTGGCACTAAGAAATGGAGAACTTATTCAAGATTCTACTTTCAGTTTTGAGGTCGATGTGATGCCTGCAAGAGGTGAGAGTAACAACATGGCATCTACTCTAATTCCTATCCTCGTTATTCTACTAATCGCGATTCTTGCAGGAGGCGGATTCTATGTGTTCCAACAAAGGGGAGGCAACTTGGAATCAATAATGGCAAACGAAGCTGTAAGTAAGATTACCGACTCTCTAAATATCACTGAAAAAGAAAGCGGTTCTGGTATTGAATGCTGGGTCTGTAGTGGCGATATCATCGTTGGTGAAGCCTTAGCTTGCGGTAGTTGCGGGGCTCGTTATCATCGACCAGGTCAAGTAGGTGGATGTGATATTCTTTCACTCGGAAAGTGCCTTCACTGCAATGCCGATTGGAACGAGTTAGTCGACGCATAAATCGCGACCCTAATGGGTCGCATAGCCCGAAGCCCTTAGAGGGGCGCGATTGTCGGCCAATCGATGAATCGTGCTTCTTCGGCCCGTCTGCTGACGGTATTGCTAGTAATCACGATGCTATCTCCATTGGTTCAGGCCGAGATAGATCCCCGATTAACTGCCAGCCCAACAGCTCAGGAAGCAGATGCAGATAACCCGGCAGAATATACCATCACAATCCATAATGATGGCGACGATGATATGGCGGTTAGCCTGAGTACTCAACAGGACTCATCTAATTGTAACGGCTTCAGTTCGACTATAGAACAGGTATCTGGAACCATAGGCGGCGGCGAATCTGAACAAGTAACACTTACCGTCAGTGTAAATGAGCAGGCAAATGGAGAGTGCGAAACAACCGTCCAAGCGACAGCAACCGGCGGAGCTGGGGCGCCCAAGAATGCCGACGTAACCGTAACAACCACTGCAGGAGACGGCGGAGGCCTCTATGCCGTCAAATTATCAACCGATGAGACAGATGTTGAATTTGATGGAAGCGATTCAGTAGTCTGGGAAGTTGAGGTTGAGAATACGGGCGAACAACAGGCCAATGTACAACTGGAGATGACCAGTGATAACGACTGTGAATCGGATGACCTTACCGCTGAGGTAGACCCTACCGTAGTTCAGTTGGATTCAGGAGATACTGAAACCGTCGAAGTAACCGTTGATGTTCCCGACGGTAGCTCAACCGAAGCAGGAGAGCATTGCTTCCTCCTTTTGGCTACGGTAACCAATGATCCGAATGCCGCCGATAGAGCCGAGGATAATCTCACTCTCAAATTGAGTGTACCAGAAGTGAAGGAATGTGATGGCTCACTGCAGACTTCTTCCCACAATCTCGACCCTGGCCAGACAGCGACAAATAGTTTTGAGGTAGAAAATATTGGAAATACTGAATGGACAGTCCAAACCCAAGCCCAATCTCCTGGAACAGATATCTCTGGATGGATTGAATTTGATAGCCCGAGGTCTGCATTATTAGCCAAACCAGGAAATTCTGATGACAGTCATACGTTCACTTTCTCAGTAACACCCGACGATTCAGTTGAGGCTGGTTCACAGATCGAAATAAAGATACAAGGCCGTTCAAACCAAGGGGTTGGGTGTGAACAAACACTCACAGTGACTATAGGACAGGTTCATGAAGCCAGACTGACACTGAGTACCTCGAAATTATCCAATGTAGAACCAGGAACATCCGATTCAGTTACTATAACCGTAGAAAACCGCGGTAACGGTTTAGATACGTTTTCTCTAACAACAATGGACCTTCCAGAAGGATGGCAAATTTCTTTTTCTCAGTCTTCTGTGACGATAAACAGTAAGCATAATTCTAACAATGAAGAATCACTAACTGCTACAGTAAATGTACCATCAAATGCTCTAGCTGGGGACAATAATGTTGAATTCGGTGTGACTGTGAGTGGCTCAACAACCATATTGCATAGCAGAGTTCTAACAGTTTCCGTAGCCGCAAGACATGACCTTACTGCAGACATACTTTCGACTCAGCAAACTGGTCGTTCAGGCCAAGTAGTTCAGTTCCCAATTGATATTGTTAACACGGGTAATATCCGAGACACATTCAAACTACAAGTTTGTGACCCCAATGATCAAACTGGCTGTAACCCTCCAATGTGGGCAGCATCATATTCCGATACATCTGGAAACTCAATTACTCAAATTGTTCTTGATCCAGGAGAATCTAGAAGGGTGTTCCTTGACGTAACGGTGGAAGGAGAGGAAGATGCAGATTCGGTAACAATCCTGTCGCGCATAGCAATTTTTGGAACGAGTGAGAAGATAGAGCAGACGATTAGTGTGATAGTCTCGAATTACGATTATGGCATGGCCATCTCTCCCGAAATGCCAGGGCCAATTGCAGGTCAAATGGATATTGTTCTTCCACCTGGGGGGTCCACGCAAGTCAGTTTTTGGATAGAGAATACAGGTAACTTCCCCGGCGGTGATGGTGCAGTCATCTCTATGACAGGTATGGAATCTTCAGTACTCCGCCGAGTTCTAATCAATGGAGTAGCGGTAGATGGAAATATTGCAGTTCCTTCAGGAGACAGAGTCCTAGTGACAATTGAATTGGAAGTCCTAGAAGGCGTTTCTAGCGGAACAACAGGCATTGTAAAGGTCAGCGCATCTTCTGAGAAGAACGCCGCAGAAAGCACCAGTGTAGACTTGATTTTTGAAGTTAGAACAATACACGATTTACGATTTACCCTAGAAGGTGAGGATGAATTAACTACAAGTGAGACGACAAGTGTTGAGTTCATTCTACATGTTACAAATCATGGAAATATTGTTGAAACCGTCCAGATACTAACTAGCGACTCTCTCCGAGGGTGGACAGTTAATGTAATCGAGGACGAGTTTGAACTCTCCCCAGGTAATTCAAGAACGATTATCGTAAGGGTTACCCCTCCCGCAGGAATGGTGCAAGATGATACCTACCGATTCACCATTACTGTACAACCAAAGGGCATGCCGGTGGCAGGCGAACCTCTAGACTTGGAAGTAACCGCTGAGGTCTCTTCTGGGCTGAGTTGGTTGAGCGAAGATAACGAACAGATTCTAATTTACGGATTGACCGCGATTGGTGGCATATTAGTTGTGGTATTGTATTTCAGATCACGTGCAGAAAATCGTAGAATTCTCCAAGCCTTGGATAACGAATCGAGTGACTGAGACGAGCCGTTTAGTGAAGACAAATCCAAACCCCGAATCTTTCTATTGTATTGTCTGCGCTGAGCATCCTCAATGAACACACGGTTATGCTTATGACCGTATTTTCTGTGGCGGAGTCTGCCGGTCCCTACGGGACCGTCAGGTGTCAGCGATGTCGACGGTCCCAGAAGCATATCTCGCCCTAGCCGTGATGACCCTCGTCGGCATAGGTTTCCCAGTGATGAGTTTCGTCGCATCTCGCTTTCTAAGGCCAACTCCAAGCGCTCATGATAATAACAAATTACGTTCCATTTTGCTTCCAGGCTATGAGACTGATCAGAGCCTGTACGTCAGACGAGAAAGCACTTACGAATGTGGGGCCGATCCAGTAGGCGATGCACACATCAATTTCCATTTCCAGTACTATTGGTATGCGATTATCTTCCTTGTTTTTGATATAGCATTCATGTTCCTAGCATTTGG
>CEVN01032223.1_pt1 | contig 16519 bp, 15 predicted proteins | sample 427041 | NCBI WGS metagenome assembly CEVN01 (sample SAMEA2623463, study PRJEB7988) | marine metagenome | biome: marine biome (ENVO:00000447); feature: surface water layer (ENVO:00002042); material: "saline water (ENVO:00002010), including plankton (ENVO:xxxxxxxx)" | depth 5 m
ATCAAGATGTTTCCTACTTAAGAGAAATATCAGGAGTTGGTAAGGCTGCATACTTAGTTAAAATGGTCACAATGGGAATATTAGTCTACCTGGTTGTTCTAAGGTTAACTGGAATGAAAATTAAGGATTTTCTTAGCTAGGATGTATTTAATTAGAGGAAAACAAAATATCGATCTTTTTTTAGAAAGACACCAAGATATTGATCTAATAGCAACTATAGGAAATTTTGATGGCTTGCATCTGGGTCACCAGCACATAATCAAAAATATGGAAAAGGATGCAAAAATGAAAAATTGGAAGAAATTAGTCATTTTTACCGAACCTCATGCAAAAGAGTTCTTTGCAGAATCTTTAGGAATGGAGGTCGAAAAACCTCCAAGAATTTTTCCATGGTCTGAAAAAGTAAGGGAGTTAAGAGCGTTAGGCGTCGAATTTGCTTTTTTTCTAAATTTTAACAATCAATTGAGAAATATGACTCCTGAAGATTTTATCAATCAGGTTTTATCCAAATTGAATATAAAGAAGATCGTTATTGGAGATGATTTCAGATTTGGTGCAAATAGAGAGGGTGACTTCACCTTTTTAAAGGAATGGGGAGAAAAAAATCTAATTTCTGTGGAAAAAACTGAAACCTTTTCTTATAAGGGTGAGAGAGTAAGCAGTACTAGAATTAGAGAGTGTTTGATTAATGACAATTTTCAGGAAGCTAGTGAACTATTGGGCAAGCCTTATACGTTTAATGGAAAGGTTGTTTATGGGCAGCAACTTGGCAGGACACTTGGTGTTCCTACTGCAAACCTATGGTTACCTAAGAATAAACTCCCAGTCTCAGGCGTCTATATAGTGAAAATTGAGCATGAAGGTCATCTTTATGGAGGAATTGCAAATATGGGCATAAGACCTACGGTAGGAGGTCAAAATCCTGTTTTAGAGGTTCATATTTTTGATTTTTCTAAAAACCTGTATGGCCAAAAAATAAATGTAGAGTTTCAAAAAAAAATAAGAGACGAAAAGAAATTCGATGGTCTTGAAGAGTTAAAGGACCAAATATTTGAAGATATTGCTTTCGCAAAAGAATATTTAAGTTAAAGTGCCACAAATTCTATTATGACTGATTACAAAGAAACGCTTAATCTTCCAAATACAGGCTTTGCCATGAAGGCTAATTTGCCGACAAAAGAACCAGAAATGATTGAGTTTTGGAAGGAGATGGATCTTCACGAGAAAGTTTCTCAGGCTCGAAAAGGAAGAGAAAAATTTATTCTACATGATGGTCCTCCATATGCGAATGGAGAGATTCATATGGGACATGCTGCCCAAAAAATATTGAAAGATATGGTAGTGAAGTCTCAAGTTCTAGATGGCAAGTATGCTCCTTTTGTGCCGGGCTGGGATTGCCATGGTTTACCTATAGAGCTCAATGTGGAAAAGAAGAAGGGTAAGGTTGGTCAAAAAATATCAGCTTCAGAATTTAGGGCAGCATGTCGAGATTATGCTAATTCTCAGATAAACCTGCAAAAGAGTGATTTTCAAAGATTAGGAATCATTGGCGATTGGGAAAATCCTTACGTAACGATGGATTATCCCTTCGAGGCAAATATTATAAGATCACTAGGAAAGATTATAGAGCAGGGCCATCTCAAAAGAGGTGATAAGCCAGTGTATTGGTGTTTTGATTGTAAGTCCGCTTTAGCAGAAGCTGAGGTTGAGTATCAGGAAAAACTATCTACATCCATTGATTTTCTCTTTCCCATTAAAAACAGCAAGATAGATAAAATTTTCGGTTCAAATAGCAAAAATCAATCCTATTTTGCTAGTTGGACTACTACGCCTTGGACCTTGCCAGGAAACCTGGCCTTAACAGTCAATGAATCCTTTATTTATGAACTCATTGAAATTATTTTTAATAATCGAAAGATTAATCTCATCCTTGCAAAAGAACTTGTTCAATCAACCTTGGAGAGAATTGGATTGGATGCTTACAAATCACTCGGAACTTGTAAGGGTAGTGACCTACTTGGAATCAAAGCAACCCATCCTTATCTAGATCGTGATTCTTTGATCATAGCGGGTGATCACGTTACTACTGAAGCTGGTACTGGTATTGTTCATACTGCTCCAGGTCATGGTCTGGAGGACTATTTAGTGTCAATAGAAAATGGTCTTGAAGTTCTCAATACAGTAAAGGCAAATGGAACGTTTCAAGATGATGTTGCACATTTCGCTGGTCAATTTGTATTCAATGCTAACGACAACATCATCGAGTTGCTTAAGGAAAAGGATGTTCTTCTATCGCAGTCTGATTACGAACATAGTTATCCACATTGTTGGAGACATAAAACCCCAGTTATCTTTAGAGCTACACCCCAGTGGTTTATATCTATGGATGCCAACAAGTTATTAGAAAAATCCCTCAGCTCTGTTGACTCGGTAAGATGGGAGCCTGCCTGGGGACAATCTAGAATGGTGTCCATGTTAGAAAGTAGACCTGATTGGTGTATATCAAGACAAAGATCTTGGGGAGTTCCAATTGTCTTGTTAGTAGACAAGGATACTGGAGAAATACACCCTGAAACTCAAGAAATCATAGAGAAAGTAGCAATCATGGTTGAAAAGAATGGTATCCAGGCATGGCATGATGTTGCGATAGAAGATTTGACAGAAAACCATGAAAATTATTATAAAGTAACAGATTGTTTAGATGTTTGGTTCGACTCAGGTGTTACACATGCTTGTGTTTTGGACACAAATGAAGAATTACAATTCCCAGCAGATTTATATTTAGAAGGATCTGATCAACATCGTGGTTGGTTTCAATCGTCCTTACTAACCAGCATAGCAATGAAGGAGAGCGCTCCTTATAAGACAGTTCTAACTCATGGATTTGTAGTAGACGGGGAAGGCAGGAAGATGTCAAAGTCGATTGGTAACGTAATTTCCCCACAAAAAATTTGGAAAAATATGGGAGCTGATGTCCTTAGAGTTTGGATTGCTTCAACAGACTACACCAAAGAAATTGTTCTCTCCGATGATATTCTTAAGCGTAGTTCTGACTCATACAGAAGAATCAGAAACACAATAAGATTCATACTTGGCAACCTTAGTGACTATTCAGATCAGAAAATATCTCCTGAGAACTTAACTGAACTAGACAAATGGATGTTAAAAAGAACAAAAAAACTACAGGAAGAAATTCGTGAAGATTATTTAAATTATAATTTCCATTTTGCTTTTCAAAAAATCCATAACTTCTGTGCGAATGATTTAGGCGGATTCTATTTAGATATTTTGAAAGACAGACTTTATACAGCAAAATTTGATTCCGATGCGCGTAGATCTTGCCAAGTTGTATTATCGGATATTTTACAAGCTTTGTTGCGATGGGTTAGTCCCATCCTCTCATTCACTGCTGAGGAGGCATGGCAAACCTTAAATGAGGATACCGAATCGGTTCATTTACTAGAGTGGTATGAAGATTGGACTGATATTGGCGAAACAACCTTTTCGGACAATGAATGGGGAAAAATACTCGAAATTAGATCTGAAGTTAATAAACATATTGAAGAAGCTAGAAATCAAAATATCATCGGGTCTTCTCTTGAAGCAGAGTTGGAACTCTTTTGTGACAGTGATCTTAAACTGTTACTTGATAGATTTTCAGACGAACTAAGATTTATATTCATTACCTCAGATGCCAAAGTCTCATTACTTGGAAACGTAGGAACAGACACGGGTATCGATGGGATGAAAATCTCAGTTTCCAAAACTACTTATCAAAAATGTGTCAGATGTTGGCATAGTCGACCAGATGTGGGAACAATAAAAGGGCACGAATCCATTTGTGGAAGATGCTATGAAAATGTTGTTGGAAAAGGAGAAATAAGAATTTATGCTTAGATGCATGACTTATTCATGAAAAGATTCCTTCTACTATTAAGTTTAGTTTTGGTAGATCAGTTTTCCAAACTTTGGATAACTAAAAATTTGCTTCCTGGTGAGAGCGTCAATATTTTACCTTTCTTAGATCTACATCTCATATTTAATACAGGTATAGCTTTTAGTTTTTTCGATGATGGAGGAAGCTTTGGAAGATGGATATTAGTTCTGCTAGTTTTGATGGTATGCCTTTATTTAGCCTACGTTCTCTTAACCGAAGAACTTTCAAAGTATGAAAGCATTGCGCTTGTGATGATCTTGTCAGGTGGAATAGGTAATCTAATAGATAGGACTTTATGGGGTCATGTGATTGATTTCATTCATTTTTACTATATGAACTATTCATTTTATATTTTTAACTTTGCTGACACTTTCATAACAATAGGAGTTATGATTTATATTTTAGATTTACTCATGGTCAAACTAAATTCTGATGGAAATAAGGCTAGCTAATACACGCGGTTTTTGTGCTGGTGTTGATCGCGCAATAGAAATTGTAAAGAAAGTCTTAGAAATACAAGGTGCACCAGTCTACGTTAAGCATGAAGTTGTTCATAATAAGACTGTTGTTGAGGAGCTAAAACAACTAGGAGCAATTTTTGTAGAAGATATTCATGAAATACCCGAAGGAGAGGTGGTTATTTATAGTGCACATGGTATTTCTAAGGCAGTCGAAGTCGAATCTCAAAACCGTAATTTAAATGTCTTTGATGCAACTTGCCCCTTGGTGAGTAAGGTTCATGCTGAAGTAAATACTCATGCAAAGCTTGGCTATCATTGTCTGTTAATTGGTCACAAAAATCACCCTGAAGTAGAAGGAACTATGGGGCAGTTTGATACTTCTTTTGGAGGTACTATAACGTTGATTGAAGACTTGGAAGATGTGAATAAATTGAATTTCAAAGCTTCAGACAATATTGCTTTCGTTACTCAAACTACCTTGTCAGTAGATGATACACAAGAAATCAAAGACTCTTTAATTCAAAAATATCCAGCCATCAAAGGACCAAAGAAAGATGATATTTGTTACGCAACACAAAATAGACAAGATGCAGTAAAACAATTGGCCCTTGAATCTGATCTTGTTTTAGTTATCGGATCAGAAAATAGCTCCAATTCCAATAGGCTTAGAGAGATTGCTGAAAGGTCAGGAGTTGAAGCTTACCTGATTGATACGATTGAAGATTTACCTTTAGATTGTCTAGAAGGAAAGTCAAAAATTGGCCTTACTTCAGGTGCATCAGCACCTGAACATTTAGTGTCTGAAGTCATCGAAGTGCTTACTTTAAATCATAACTTTAATTTAGCTGGAGACAGAAAAAGAACGGATGAGGGAATTTCCTTTAGACTTCCAAAAGGGTTAAGGTAACCAGAACTTTTCACTTTTCAGTTGTCTAAAAGTTAACGGGAGAAAAAATATGAAACTAAAGATATTATTAATTGGATGCTTGATAGCAAATATTTCACAGGTTTACTCTGATCCTAAAATCATGAAGCAAATGAAGAAAATGGACTCCGATAAAAGTGGAAGCATTACCTTTGAAGAGTTTAACTCCAGTTCTATGGCTAGATTTAAGCTAATGGATTCTAATGGCGATGGAAATATTTCTCAGGAAGAATTTCTTATTCCATCGAAAGAAAGATTTGAAAAAATGGATTTAAACTCTGATGGTGTTCTAAAAAGAAAAGAAATTAGAAAGGCACTTAAGCAAAATCGAAAAGGCCGTAAAGATAAACAAAAAAAAGAACCTAAACCTTTTATCAAGCATTAGGAGACTGATCAAGGAATGAATGATTCTTCGTGTTTGCAAAAAGCTAAGATTTGTTTATCTCCTAATTGCTCATCCAGAGAGAAGGATGAAATTTCTCTATTAGTCATTCATAACATTAGCCTTCCTCCCGGTGAGTTTGGTGGAGGATATGTAGAACAATTTTTTCAGAATATTCTCGATCCTCAGGCGCACCCATATTTTGATGAAATTAAAGAGCTCAAAGTCTCTAGTCATCTATTCATTGAAAGGGATGGTTCGATAACGCAATTTGTACCTTTTGATAAGAAGGCCTGGCACGCAGGAGTCTCCAATTTCAATGGTAGAGAAAATTGTAATGAATTTTCTATCGGAATTGAGTTAGAAGGGACGGATGAGCTTGAATACACTCAAGAACAATACGATACATTGGTTGAAGTATCTAGAGAGCTTATGGTTTCATACCCTCTTATCACCAAAGGTAATATTGTAGGACATTGTGATATTGCTCCTGGCAGAAAAACTGATCCGGGTGAAACTTTCGATTGGGATTTGTATCTTTCGCGTCTTTAGGATTGATTCCAAAAGTTCTCTTCTATTCCTGCATCCCTATTTAGACATCTGCCAATAACAAACATTAAGTCCGATAATCGGTTTAAATAAACAAGCTTATTATCTTCTATATTTATTTCTTCTTTGAGCTTAACAAAAGAACGTTCACATCTTCTGCATACAGATCTAGCATATTGAGCCAATGAAGATGCAGGACTTCCTCCTGGCAGTATAAAGTTTTCAAGCTCAGGAAGGCTGCCATTAAGAATATTGATCTCTTTTTCTAGATAGAGAATTTCTTCTTGTGAAATTGATTGATCTGTTCCTAAGGACAACGACCCACCAATGTCAAAAAGGCAGTTCTGTATTCTCATTAAAGATAGATCATACTTAGCTGAACTATCCACGGATCTAAGGTATCCAATTATGGAGTTCAACTCGTCAACTTCTCCGATACAATTTATTCGAGCTTCAGATTTACTTACTCTAGATCCATCAGCCATTGCTGTAGTTCCATCATCTCCAGTTTTTGTTGTAACTTTTGTTATGCGTTTTCTCATTTATCTTCCCGTTTCGTAGTTAAACTTTAACCACAAAGCTCTGTCTTGATTTAAATAAAAGGCGTTAGATGCAGCGGCTGTATAGTAGTTTTCATCAAAAAGGTTTTCCAATTTTAAAAAAATTGTTGTTCTGTCATTGAGGCGCCTAGAAAATGATAAATTCACGAGATTGTAAGAGGGTAGATCAATATTACCAAAATCCAGTCTTTTCCCGAAAGAAGATACATTCAGTGAGCTGACAGTTTTATACGTTTCTCTGGTAAGCGTCAGACTGGCAGATTTTTTAGATCTTCGAAGTAATTGATTCCCTTCCAAATCCTTGGGATCCTGTATCCTTAGAAAAATGCTCAAGTTCCACAATCCTTCATTTAGCTTATATTTTATATCAAGCCCTTTATTCGTAGATTCAGTGATATTTTTGAGAACATAATCTTCGTAATCAAAGGCTATGAGATTAGTTAGCTGACTGTCAAAAAAGGCAATACTAATTTTTTGTGCTTTTGTATCTCTTTTAAAATTAAGTTCAGTTGATTTATTAATCTCAGGTTTAAGATTTGTGTTACCACCAAAACCATAGAGCTCAGAGCTAAGAGGTGATCTGAACGAAGATCCATTCGTTAAGCCCATCCTCCATTCGTTAGAAAGATTCCACATTCCTTCAATATTCCAAGATAAATTATCTTTATAAGTATCATGATCCGATCTTCTGAAGGTTAAATTTAATGGATTTCCATAGAGCTTCAGTCCCAATGAGCCAAATATTGAGTTTGTACGGATTTTTTCTTGGTACGTTGTCCCGTAGCTGGAGTAGTCAACATCCTCTTTTTCTGAATCTAATCCAAAATTGTAAAACCTTAACACTTTGGAGTTTCGGTTTCTTATAAGGCTAAGCTCAAGATTATCTCTTTTAGTTTTAGTTAAATCTAAAAGCCCAAGAAAATTCGGATTATTCTGTTTAATAAAATCTTCTGAAGTCGAAACGGATAGCTTGTTTACAGATTCATTACTTAATCTCTTGGAGAGTGTCATGCCATACGCTGAATTTTCGTAATCTTGAGAAACTGGTGCGCCGAAGACTAAATATTCAATTTCACCACCAGCCTTCCAGGAAGAGAAATCAAGATTGAAGTCATTCATAGAAAAATCCACGCTGCTTATTACTGTGTAATTATCGTAAGCTCTATCGAGTTGTGAATTTGAGAGAGCTGGAAAGCCATCTGTTTTAGTTCTTGATCCAGAAAAACTTGTGAAGATATTTTCTGAAAAACCATAATTGAAGGAGAGAAGTTCCTTTTGATAATTATCTGGCCCACCTTGAATCCCAATTTTATAGTTAGACTCACGTTCAATAGGTTTTGTGGAGATATTCATTACACCACCAACAGCTTCTGAGCCATGAACAGAGGATAGAGGGCCATAGCCTATTTCCACAGAGTTTATTAGATCAGTATCCAGGTTATAGATAGAAGCTCCTCCGGCAGTACTAGGATTAATTTTCACTCCATTAACTTTTACCAGCATGTGATTGCTATTGGTTCCTCTTAAGAATACGGAAGATAATTGTCCAATTCCTCCATTTGAGCTTGTATCTAGAGCTAAACTTTCTCTAAGTAGGCTGGTTAAGTCTTTTGATTGGCTGTTTCTGAGAAATGTTTTATCTATTTTATCCGCGGAACTTATAACTGTATTGGCTGATTTAGGAATCTTTGAAACAACGCTTATGGTTTCATAGTCATCATCAGTCGAAGAAAATAGATTGGAAATAGCAAAAAGTAAAACAACAAGTTTTATTCGATTCATAAATCACCCTTCGTAATTAAGTTTTATTATTTTAGGCCGGTATCCGGGCTTAAGAATTTATATAACTTCGAACGCCTTCCCATTTACACAGTGACATATGTTAGAAGTCTCCTATTTACCGTTGCGAGGGCAGCACTGGATTTTCACCAGTTTCCCGTTTAACTTTGAAAGAGCACCCAGCTACATCATACAGATATAAAATTATATTAATTAGCTTTTTTTGTTTATCATCAGAACTTTTACTAGAAGATAAAAGTGGAGGGAAATCAAAATGGCTTCTTTTGATATTAAATCTGAATTAGATCATCACGAGGTAACAAATGCTGTTGATCAGGCTAATAGAGTTTTACAAAATAGATTTGACTTTAAGGGAACTGGTGCAGAGTTTAACTTGAATGATCAACAAATAAATTTAACTGCCAAGGAAGAGTTCCAGATCCATCAAATGGCTCCTATACTTAACGAATCTCTTGCTAAAAGAGGTGTAGATCTTAAATGTTTAAAACTAGGCGATATTGATGTCTCAGGAAGTAATGCCCAACAATCAATAACGTTACAAGAAGGAATAGACAAGGAATTAGCAAAAAAAATTACCACATTAATTAAACAGTCCAAAACAAAGGTACAGGCCTCTATCCAAGGAGATAGTGTCAGAATAAATGGAAAAAAAAGAGACGATTTACAAGCAACTATTCAGCTCTTAAAAGATCAAAATTATGACATACCACTGCAATTCGTAAATTTTAGAGATTAAGAGGTTTAATGCTAAAAAATATCACAATAGGTACTTTAGGATTTTCTTCTGGACTGCCTTATATACTGATATTTTCAACTCTTGGCGTTTGGCTAGCAGATATAGGAACAGATCTATCTTTGATTGGTTTTTTCGCTTGGATAGTCCTAACTTATTCACTTAAATTTCTTTGGGCTCCCGCGGTAGATAATTTTTCAGTACCTATATTGAACCGATTCGGTAAAAGAAAGAGTTGGATATTGTTTTCACAAATATTGATTGCTGTTGGTTTATTGTTGCTGTCTATCACCAATCCCCTCGAAAGCCTTTATTTTTTTGCATTTATTGCCTTTCTTGTAGCATTTTCAGGATCAATACAGGATATTGCTATTGATGCCTTTAGAATTGAACTTGCAGACATAAATCAGCAGGGAAATCTGGCTGCTAGCTACCAATTTGGCTATAGGATCGCAATACTTGTTTCCAGTTCATTTGCTCTTATCTTTGCATCTGACTATGGTTGGACCCTAACTTATCAGTTGATGGCTTTACTAATGCTCATTGGAGTTGCAGGTGTCTTGATTTGTCCCGAAGTTGAAAATCCTGATTTGAAGAAGTTAAATTTTGAAAATTCTATAGTTGAACCGCTCAAAGACTTCTTTTCTAGATTTGGTCTTTTCATGGCCTCTTTCCTTTTAATGATAGTTGCTACTTACAGATTAACCGACATAGTAATGGGACCTATGGCAAGCCCTTTCTATCTTGAAAAAGGTTACTCACTCAAGGAGATAGGATACGTAGTTAAAGTTGTTGCCGTTATGGCATCTATTTTTGGATTCTTTCTAGGAGGTTTGCTGGTTAAAAGGTTTGGCGTAAAGATGTCTTTAATTACAGGAGCTTGCCTGGTCATGCTTACAAACTTGTCTTTTTCAGCAGTAGCTTTGTATGAAAAAGACCTCGCATTATTAGGTTTTATAGTAGGGGCGGATAGTCTTGCGGCTGGGGTTGTAGGAACTGCGAATATTACTTTCCTTACAAGCCTGGTTTCAAAAAAGTATACGGCCGTGCAGTACGCTCTTCTTACTTCCTTTATGATGTTACCCGGTAAAATATTCAGCGGTTTTTCTGGTTTATTGGCTAATAGTTTTAAATCTGAATACGGAAGTGAAACTGGTTGGATGTTATTTTTCCTCACAACATCTTTTCTGACAGTACCTTCACTTTTGCTACTCCTCTACTATAGAAAAGCTCATAAAGATGCTAGTACTTTATAGAGTAGTCTTTTTCTCTTTTATACTAGTTATAAGTTATGGTGCATTCACACCATCAGAGGGCTCATCCTCTATACCTCACCTGGATAAGTTATTGCACCTTATAGCCTTTTTATTGTTGAGTTTCACTTTAGATCTATCCTCAAAAAGAAACTTTAAATCCAGCCCTGATCTAATATTGGTTTTAGTTTTTTATGCAGGATTTATCGAGGTTGTTCAATCATTTTTATCTTTTAGGTCTGCAGAATTACTAGACTTTGCTTTTGATTTAATTGGCATACTTGTTTATGTAATTTTTGCCCCCAAGATAAGAAGAGAGAGCAAAACATGAGATATTTCACAGTACTACTTTTACTTTTTCCTTTCATAGAGATTTATACATTAATAAGCGTTGGTGGAAGCATTGGGGCCTTCAATTCCGTGCTTTTAATAATTATTACAGGCGCTTTAGGACTCTTCTTGTTAAGAAATCAAGGATTAAAAGCCCTTTTAACGCTTCGTTCAAGAGAAACGGCATTTGAACCAACTCCAGATAATATTCTTAAGAATCTATTTACTCCTATTGGAGGCTTCTTTCTTCTCATTCCCGGTTTTTTGACTGACATTCTGGGTTTACTTATTTTGCTACCTCCTACTAGGATTATTATTATTGGATATATTTTTAGTAAATTAACACCAGTACGAAGAGGTAAAGAAGATTATCAGCAAAAGGGTGACTGGATAGAAGGAGAGTACAAAAAAGACAAATAAAATCAGTCTGGACTTGAAAATTTACCAATTGTCCCAAAATACAACTACTAGAGAGGTTATTCATTTTTAATTCAGGATTGACGTGTAAGTTCAACTGATTAGAATGTCGGCCTTTCTATAAAAGAATTAAGTTTTAATTAAATATTTGGAGAAACCAGATGAAATTTAGACCATTAGCAGATCGTGTATTAGTTAAACGAACTGATGAGGAACAAACCACTGAAGGTGGAATAGTCCTTCCTGGCTCCGCTGCCGAAAAGCCTTCTCAAGGTGAAGTGGTAGCAGTAGGGCCTGGAAAAACCTTAGATAACGGTGAATCACAAGCCGTTTCTGTGAGCGAAGGCGACTTGGTTGTGTTCGGTCAATATGCCGGAAGTAATACGGTGAAAATTGATGGGGATGAGCTTGTCATTTTAAATGAACAAGACATTCTTGGTGTCTTAGAAAAATAATTTAATAAAGAGAGGAAATAAAATGGCCAAAGAAGTCAAATTTAGTGATCTAGCTCGTCAAGGCATGCTTGCTGGTGTAAACATATTAGCTGATGCCGTAAAAGTTACATTGGGTCCGAAAGGAAGAAATGTAATTTTGGACAAATCCTTTGGGGCGCCAACTGTCACAAAAGATGGTGTCTCTGTAGCTAAAGAAATAGAACTGCAAGATAAGTTTGAGAATATGGGAGCACAAATGGTAAAAACTGTTGCCTCCCAAACTTCTGATGAAGCTGGAGATGGTACAACTACAGCTACCGTTCTGGCTCAATCTATAGTCAATGAAGGTCTTAAGTCAGTGGCAGCTGGTTTTAACCCTATGGATTTGAAACGAGGAATAGACAAAGCAGTTTCAGCAGCTGTCGAAACACTTCAAGATGCTTCAGAGCCTTGTGAAGACGATACTGCCATAGCTCAAGTAGGTACAATATCTGCCAACAGTGACACAGCAGTAGGTGAAATCATTGCTGAAGCTATGCAGAAAGTAGGTAAAGAGGGTGTAATAACTGTTGAAGAAGGTTCGGGTATAGAAAACGAACTTGAAGTTGTTGAAGGAATGCAATTTGATAGAGGATATCTCTCACCTTACTTCATTAATAATCAGGAAAGGATGACAGCTGATTTAGAAGATCCATACATTTTGCTTCACGATAAGAAAATTTCTAATATTAGGGAATTACTTCCACTCCTTGAAGCTGTAGCTAAAGCTGGTAGACCTCTGCTTGTTCTAGCTGAAGATGTCGAAGGAGAGGCTTTAGCAACTCTTGTTGTAAATAACATGAGGGGTGTAGTTAAAGTTGCAGCTTGTAAAGCTCCAGGTTTTGGTGACAGAAGAAAAGCTATGCTTGAGGATATCGCCATACTAACTGGAGGAACAGTTATCTCTGAAGAAGTAGGGCTCTCACTTGAAGGTGCAACAATAGATGATCTAGGACAAGCCAAGAAAGTTGAGCTAAATAAAGAGGATACTACTATTATTGATGGCGCAGGTGCTGCAGATGCTATTTCAGGTAGAGTTACTCAAATCAGAGCTCAAATCGAAGATACTTCTTCTGATTATGATAGAGAAAAACTTCAAGAAAGGGTTGCTAAGTTAGCCGGTGGAGTTGCAGTTATCAAAGTAGGTGCTGGTTCTGAGATCGAGATGAAAGAAAAGAAAGCCAGAGTTGAAGATGCCCTTCATTCTACTAGAGCTGCAGTTGAAGAAGGTGTAGTTGCCGGTGGAGGTGTTGCACTAGTAAGAGCTCAACAAAAAATAGAAGGCTTAACTGGTGATAATGAAGATCAAAACGTAGGAATAAACATTGCTTTGAGAGCTATGGAGGCGCCTATAAGACAAATCACTAACAATGCTGGTGAAGAAGCGTCTGTCATCTTAGATAAGATCAAAGATGGCAAAGGAAACTTCGGCTTTAATGCAGGTACTGGTGAGTATGGCGATATGATTAAAATGGGTATTCTTGACCCTGCCAAAGTAACTCGTACTGCTTTACAAGCAGCTGGTTCAGTAGCTGGTTTAATGATTACTACTGAAGCCATGATCGCAGATGCTCCAGAAGAAGGTGGCGCAGCTGGCGGAATGCCAGGTGGAATGCCTCCTGGAATGGACATGGGCGGCATGGGCGGCATGATGTAATACAGCCAAAACAATAAAAAAAGCCCTTAGGGGCTTTTTTTATGTGCGAAGAAATAATTTATAAGTTTCTTTATTTTGTTATTATTGTCAAAAAAAGGGAGGGTTTATGGAAGAATTGTTCAATATGTTATTCAGGTTTGGCCATATCCTAGTAGGTATAGCTTGGATTGGTCTGTTGTATTATTTCAACTTTGTGCAAACAGAGTATTTCAAAGAAGCTGAAGATGATGCTAGAAAGGATGCGCTTGCAAAATTAGCTCCAAGAGCTTTGTGGTGGTTCAGATGGGCTGCTTTTCTAACTTTCTTAACTGGTCTTGCTTTATTGCACTACATATCAGCCAAGATTACTCTTGAGATTATTTTAGGCGCAACAATGGGAACATTGATGATGCTAAATGTTTGGGGAATAATTTGGCCAAATCAGAAGATAGTTATCGGAATTAAAGAAGGAGATGCTGCAGTAGCTGGCCCTAAAGCTGCATTGGCATCAAGAACAAATACTCTTTTATCCGTCGGAATGCTTTACTTCATGGTAGCTTCCGCTCACTATCCAGCTTCAGGTCAAGTCCTTGGTGCAAACCTGGAAATGCCCGCTTTATTGGCTGGGCTTGCAATTATTTTTGCAATTGAAGCAAATGCAATATGGGGAAAAATGCTTCCTGCTATAACTTCCGTAAGGAGCGTTATAGTCTCAAGTTTTGTTCTCTGTATAGTTTTATCTAGTGTTGTTTACTACATATAGAAGTAATTTTATTAAAAAGGGAGCTTTTAGCTCCCTTTTTTATGTATCTTGATTTTCAATGTAGATTGATCTGCTTGGGAAGGCAAAATCAGAATTATTGGTATCCACAGCGCTCATAATCTTAAAGATTAGTTCCTGCTTAACTTGAGAAAATTCCGTATAGGAAATTACATTCATATAACACAAAATTGTCAGATCTATTGAGCTTGAGCCTAACTCAGTGACTTTAACAAAATTTTCCTGACCTGGGTTTTTTGTGAAATTCTCACTTGAGTTTATATAGTCCTCAATTTCCTTACAAATAGCTTCAAGCTGATCTGCCTTCGTGCTATAAACCAAATTTATCGTCCAAAAGATTCGCCTGTAGTTCATATCTTGATGATTTACAACTTGTGAGTCCGAAAGATCAGTATTTGGTACGAATACTGGCGATGTGTCTAATAATCTAACTTGTGTTGATCTAAAACCAATTGACTCTACTATGCCATGGAGACCATCTCCTATTCTGATCCTATCTCCTGGTTGGAATCTTTTTTCACTCAGAATAAAGATTCCGGCAATTATGTTTTTAAACATATCTTGTGCCCCAAGAGCAACAGCAACGGAAAAAAGTCCCAACCCAGCTATGATTGGACCAATTTCTATTCCCCATATATCTAGCATCATAGTGATACCTATGATCCAAATAAGGACTCCAGCAACCCTGCTAGTCCAAGTTGTCATTGCTGGTGTGAGCCATGCAAAATCACTTAGTAGGTTAAGAAGTGGTTGAGTCAGATTAGATAAAGCACTAAAAATAGTATAGATGACTACCATTTTCACAAGGTTGGTTGCTATAAGGTCTAAAGAACCAGTGAAGGGCAAGTAAGAAGTTATGAGATACAAACCAAAAGCTATTGGTATGAGGCCAAAAGGTCCTCGAAGGGATTCAATGATTTCATCATCTAAAGTTGTCTCTGACCTCTCAGTAAACTTAGCCACTTTATCAAGTACGTAAGAATTCATGAGTGAACGCGCAAGAAGGGAGGCAATCACAATGGCTAGACAAATTATGATGTCATCTACACCAACTCCCCTAATGCCTTGTTCCCAAGTCTCAACAACAAGGCTCCAAAATTCATTAATCATTCTTGCTCCTCATCTAAATCTTCTTGTACTTCTATCTTTTCTAATTTGGCCAGTTTAATTACATTTTCTTTTATGAGAACTGTCTCAAGTCTATATCCCTCAAGCGTTAGTCCAACATTTGTATCTGGGATGGTTTGAATCTCTTCAAGAATTAGACCGCTAAGGGTTTTAGGGCCCTCAGTCGGTAAGTCCCACTTAAGTCTGCGGTTTATATCTCTTATCATCATACCTCCCTCGATTAGAAATGTTCCATCTGCTTGAGGCAATATATCCATTTTTTCCATTGATTCCGATATTTCTCCCACAATGACTTCTAGAATAGACCGTAAAGTGATTATTCCTTCAATGTCTCCGTACTCGTCAACAATCACACCCACTCTTCTTCCGGTAGATTGAAAGTTCGTTAATTGTTTATACAGTGCAGTATTTTCTGGAACAAATAAAGGATCTTGTAATTCTTCTTTCAAGCTATCCTTTGATTGATCTCCTTTGACTAAGAAGTCGGCTTTCTTATTCAAAGAAAGAAACCCCAGGATATTATCGATGGAATCTTCGTAACAAGGTATGTACGTAAAGTCTATTTCTTGCAAACTATTTAAAATACTGTCCAGACTATCATTTATGTCAATCCCAATAATCTCATTCTTAGGTATCATCACATCATTTACAGATAGGTTATCCATATCAAAAATACCCATAAGCATTTCTTCTTGTCTTTTAGGTACCCCAGATGTCTGAAGGAGAGTTCTTAATTCTTCGGGTTTAAGTTCATCTTTATTGGCACTGTCTAAATCAATACCAAATAACCTGGCTGTACCATTGGAAACAAAACTAACTAGCGTTATCAGTGGACTTAAGACCTTGGAAAGAGGCTTAAGAAGATGAGAGGCAGGTAGAGCTACGCTTTCTGGTTTTAATGCTGCAATAGTTTTGGGCATAACTTCCGCAAAGATGATCATAACTATTGTCATAAACACAGTAACTGCCAATACAGCATTATCACTCCATATTCTTATAGCTATGACGGTAGCAAGGGCAGTGGCAAGCGTGTGTGTAAAATTGTTTCCTATTAAAATTACACCCAGGAGTCTGTCTGTTCTTTCCAATAATTTAGAGACTCTTTTAGCGGATTTATTTTTTTCTTGTACTAAATGTTTCAGTCTATAACGGTT
>CEVN01100910.1_pt1 | contig 16508 bp, 19 predicted proteins | sample 427041 | NCBI WGS metagenome assembly CEVN01 (sample SAMEA2623463, study PRJEB7988) | marine metagenome | biome: marine biome (ENVO:00000447); feature: surface water layer (ENVO:00002042); material: "saline water (ENVO:00002010), including plankton (ENVO:xxxxxxxx)" | depth 5 m
AATGGAGCCATCATAGCAGAGTGAAGTATTTTCTCTGGTTCATCTGGGTCACCTAAGCCTACCAATAAAGTTGACTTGCCATCCTGTTCAACAATAGCCCTCAAATCCATTAGATCAAGATTAATTAATCCCATCCTAAGCAAAGTACGTACTAAACCATCCACCAAATCCTCTACCCACTCAGCACCCATTTGCCAACTCCTACCCTTTTCTCTTGCTTGTCTAGCCAGCCTTTCAAGTGATAGATGGACTGTTACATGAGCGAATTTGTCAAGCCTTTCGAAGCCTTCTTCAGCGATTTTGAGTCTGGTAGATTGAATTTCAAAAGGCATTGCTGCGACTGCAATTACAACTGCGCCTGACAGACGAGCTTGTCTGGCAAATTCATGCGCCGCACCAGTCCCTGTACCGCCACCAAGTCCGGTTAACAAAATTACCAATTCAACCGGTTCCATCAATTTTCGAACCATCGCAGATACACTTCGCATTCTTTGTTCAGCCAAAGGCGGTAATGCTGCGCATCCCAATTTATCTACAACTGTACCCAAGCGAAGAATATGACCTCGATCTACGGATGTAAAACTTTCATCATCGGCATCAATTAGCAAGACATCTGCTTCTGAGTCACATTTAGACCAAGCGCCTTTAGCCCACGAACAACCTAGGCCGCCAACCCCTGCGATCAGAATCTGTGATGATTCCATTGTTTGCTGGTGTTATTGATGCTCAATGAACTTTCTCTAATCATTCAATGTACCTTAGATACCTTCTCCTAGAATCTCTTGCCCATGCATTATCCGGTTCAATTTCCAAAACTCGATTATAATATTCAATCGCAGTTTCAAACTCTGACAAGTACCGCCCATATAGGTGGCCAAGGTTAGACAAAACAGGGATGCAGTCTTCATCATCTTCTAGCATTTTGAGTAACAATTTTTCTGCATTACCAAGGTCATTTTTCAACATCATTTCCTCGGCTTTTTCTAAATCAACAAGTTGTGATTCCGACAAATCATAAGTGTTGTCAAAAGGTGTTGGCATTGCTCTCAAATCATGCAAAAACTCCCCGTTATTGAACTATCCCTATAATCATGGATTTTAAGGCATATTTAGAAGTTTTTACATTCGGCCAAAAACGAGGTACTGCGAATAAATTTGACCATAGATTTTGGTAATGTTTAAAGGGTTCATGCCGGTGGGAGAAAATACTGGGTGTGTCAATGTTGCGCAAGCCGAACACAAAACGCCTTGCGCTAGGCGCAATGTTGTTGGTTTTGTTGACACTTCCCGGTATTGCATCATCTTATCATGGCGGCATCGGTGGAGAACAATCCAACGCTGGAGAAACCATTGATGATGTAGCTAAAGAAGGATGCCTATGCCATAATGCTGTAGCAGATAACACAGTACAAATCATTCTAGATGATGTACCCTATGCTTGGGAATCCGGTCAAACTTACGAAATGAAGCTGCAAATTATTGGCGGCCCAGATGCTGCCAGCCCATGGACTGCAGGATTCTCAATGAGAGTTTCTGATGGCGTATTGTCTGGAGATAATTTACAAAATTGGGAAGATGACCCTACAACTCTCACTCAAACAGAAGCTGCCGCTGGCCAAGATGATAGAATGTGGATTTTATCATGGACTGCCCCGGCTGCTGAAACTGGTGTTGTTGATTTTTGGATCACTGGCAATTCAGTTAATGGCGACCAAGGACCAGGCCCAGAAGATAAATGGAACCAACTAATCTTCGCTCTTCAAGAGGGTGATGAAAAAACTACTGCTATGGGTTCACGAACACTTTTTGCTGGAGATGGTAATGTCAGCCCACCGGAGCCAAAAGAAACCGGTGTTGATCTAAAACACATGGGTGCTGAATTTAGAGCACACGTACTTGGTTTGTTAGGATTTGGAGCAGTTTTAGCCGTAGTCCTATTCGCTGGCTTAATGCTCAGATACAGTTTTTCATCATCATACAAAGGTAGAAGTAATCAACTGAGATTGCGTTACAAAATTAGACGAAGAGGTGACCAATAATGGATGACACAATTACCAAACTGTTGCGTGGAGTAGCAAAAGGAGACATTAGTGTCGAAGATGCTAGAAAGTCTCTCGAAGATGCATCACTGACTGAAGAACAGATGGACATGGCCATAGACAAAGGGGTGTTCAATAAAGCTGAATTAGGTTCAATTGTTAGTGCAAAATTAGCACCTTCTGGAGCATCTTATCTAACAATGTTCTTCTTTGTCTGGGGAATATTTTGGTCGTGTTATTGGGTTTTCTCTTTGATTTATGGCCTAGCCAATGGCTGGGACCAGAGACAACTTGCATTCCATTTGGCAATAGCAACTACGACATTGATTCTTATGGGACTTGTGTATCTTAAATTCATCCTACCTGATACAATCATAGTTAAGCATGCAATGAACAAATATATTCCAGAACATCAAAAAGACTGGAAAGAATACAAGGTGTGATTTATTTGGCTAGAGAATATGATTTGAAACCTGCACCTTCGCTCAATGATGCTGATTCAGCATTTGGCACTAACAAAATTATCAATCGTCGACAGTTCCTAAAGTACGGATTCAACACTGCAACCGGTGTACTTGCCGCATCCTTAGGAGTTCTAGGATTCTCTGCAATCTTGCTGCCACCAGGTGCTGATTCAGGTGGCAGTAACAATGGAGTTATTTACTGGGCTAAAGGAAGAGAAGATGAAGCATGGTACGGTGCCAAGCATGAATTGCCAATGACTAGACAAGACTTTGTTGATGAAGCTGCAAAATCATCTACTGGAACTGCAGGTGCTGCTGGAATTTGGAATGGTGTCCCTGTAATCGTTGTTTATGTTGACCACGAGAAAAACAAAGATACTCCTGTGACAAATGGTAAAGCAAGATTCCAAATGATGGAAGGATATGATGAAACAGGGAAACGTATTGGGCACTTTGAGGATATGTCTGACTTAGACCCTAGAATATTCCCCTCTGACAATCTAGTAATTATCTATGGACGTTGTACCCATCTTTGCTGTATCCCGGGTTGGCAACTGGTTTCGAATTCCTTTACTGATGACTCTTGGACTCCTAACGGTACTGATGATGGAGGAACCAAATTGTTCTGTATCTGTCACTCTTCAAGATTTGATCCAACCGCTTTGGAAATGAATACAAACAGAAACCGTTCTAACGGTGCTACATTCAATTATGCTGGAATAAAGGTTGCAGGTGGCCCTGCTCCAGTAGGTTTGCCAATTATTCCAGTACAAATGAATGGCGACAACATAGAGGGAATCACAGATTACCTCGACTGGTACACATATTGTGATTGAGGTGAAAAAATGACTACAATGTTCTGGATTCTTTGGTTCTTTATCGCTTTCATCATAGTCTTAGTTGCCTTTACATTGCGTAAGGAAAATGAAGAGATGCCACGTAGAGAGATTTTGCGTGCTGTTGAATCAACTGGCAAAATGGGCTTTGCAGAACGTTCATTTTTGTGGGTGTTTTCTTGGTTGGATACTAGATTTAGAATCCAGGATTACTGGAACATGTCAAAAGGTGCATACTACAATATGCACAGGCAAATGCCACTTACTCACGCTGAAAAATATAAACTAAGAATAATTTGGTATTGGTATCCTCTTTACTGCCTTGGTGGTATATCATTCCTATCATTCATCATCTTGGTTATTACTGGAACCGTACTAGGAATCTATTATGTCCCAGGAGGAGAAGGTATTCCTTCGCCAGCATATTTGAGTATGCAATATATCATGACAGAATTGCCATTTGGATATATCATTAGAGCTGTTCACCATTGGGGAACTCACTTCATGGTAGCAAGTGTATTCTTACACATGTGTAGAGTTTACTTTACCGGTGCTTACAGAAACCCTAGAGAATTAAATTGGTTGATTGGAGTTGCGCTAATGGCACTTACAATTGTGTTTGGTTATTCTGGATATCTTCTACCATGGGATTCTTTGGCATATGGTGCTGCTGTTATTGGAATCAACCTAGCAAACTCAAGTCCATTAGTAGGTAAGCAAATTGCTACACTATTGTTTGGTGGTTCTGCTCTTACTCCACGTACAGTAACGAGAATGTATTTCATTCATGTATTCATATTGCCTGTAATTGTGACTGGTTTGATTATTGTTCATTTGTTTATTGTTTGGGTACAGGGAATTGCGGAGCCGCATTGATATTTGGGTGAATTAAATGGGACTAGTAGAAAATCTTGGTAGAGTTGCTTCATCCTACATGGATGAAAAAGAAAAACTCCAAACTACTGCTGAAAAGCGAAAGCGAACTAGAATGGGTCATGGTTTTTGGCCGCATGAGGTTCTTAGAGATGTTTTGATTTTCGCATTTATGGGTGCTGTACTGTTGTATTACGCATGGATTATTCCACCACCACTTCATGGTGCTGCTGACCCATATGCACAAGCTGGTTTCGTTTTCCCTGATTGGTATGTGTTGTTCTCATACGGTTATCTAAGATGGGGTGAATATCTACCTCAATTTACCGTACCTACCGGATTTATTGGAGAGATTTTCGGCCAACCAGTATTCCCATGGAATGCTGCATGGTGGGGTGCTGCTCTAACTGGAATCCCAGTAGGAATTTTGGTACTTCCTCCTTTCTTAGGCGGAAGAGAAAAGCGACCTGTTGAAGACCCATGGTTTGCCGCTGCTGGTGCAGTTTATTTGGCTCACATTTGGTTTATCTCTGTATTTTCAATCAACATTTTCTTGGAATTATATCATAAGAATAGATCCGACTATTGTAAACTAGATAGTCATGGAGACTTACTTTGTGGTGTAAGAGAACCCTGGTTAGCGGAAGCTTTCAATGCCTTACCCTGGCTAATGACGGGAGTTCTTCTATGGATTTGTATTTACTTTGGCGCCCGGATGATTTTTACTAAAGCATGGGGTTCTGCATTCACTCCGGGTCATGCAAAGCAAATTTTAGTAGGTGCACTAATTCTTTCCGCTGCTGCTACTGTAGCAACATGGGATGTTTATGACAAAGGATTTTGGGGGGCAAAAGGTCTTGGAACTATTTCGGATTATGGTGAGTTAGAAGAAATGAGGACTCAGCCAGTTGATGTTCATGTACATGAAACAAATGAATTCACTGACCAATTTGGTTGGTCTGATGATGGCATTGTTCCAACTTCTGCCTGGATTGATTGGGTAATTTATCAGCCAGGACATCAAGTGATTATTGATTTCGCTGATGCTAATGGCCATCAAGATCCGGCCAATGGAATTAATGCTGTTCAAGACTCTACTGTTCTAACAGATGCTGATTCTTGGTCTTCCATGGGCACTTTTACAATTACTGAAGATCCTGTTTTATTCCCCGATGGACATCACGAATCTGTTGATAAAATTGTAACTGACATAGTTTGTGAGCATCGAGCTGAAGAAAGAAAAATCAACGATGTGAAGACTGAAACAATGATTAGTAGCACAATGGTTGTTTACGATTCGAATGATAAGATTGTATCCGAGTTTACTAACTGTGCAGGAGATTCATTAGAACTATCAGTAGGTACTTACACTTATCAAATGGATGTAGCAATAACTGGTCCATTAGCACTTAATGACACAATGATGAAAGAAATAAGTCTTGAGATTAATGCCTTCCAGCCACTACTATTGTGGTCAAGTTCCGCACCTGCATCACTTGAAGGAAAGTCCGTCAATCTAAGCAATAGTGCAGAAATGGCTCTTGGAGGAACAAGTTTTGGCCAACTTGACAATCCTAGTTACCATATGAATCCTAAGAGCTTAGATGCTAAATTGATTTATGCCATGTTTATTCCTTGTCTAACCTTTGGTGCAATGGTATTCATTCTCTTAAGGTCAATGGCAAGGGGCTATGAATTTGAAATGAACAAATGTTACGGTTGTGACCTTTGTGATGATGCTTGTCCTGTTCGTCTATTCAACGGTGGAGACAAATTGAATATTATTTACAACTCATGGAATAATGAAGATGACGGTGTTCCTATGTATTCCTGTCTAACTTGTACTGCATGTACTAATGCATGTCCACAATTAGTTGATTATGACTCATATGTTGACATTCGAAGAGGTTTGATAGTTGGAGGGCCTCAGGCTGAAATTCCTCACACTGTACTTCAAGCAGTCCTTGCTGCAGAAGCAGAAGAAGATGCTAACAGTGATTTCATTCCTGTCGAGGATTATCCAATCGAATCTAATGTAGGATACTACCCTGGATGTGTTGACTACTTAGACCAAGAAATGGTTTTCTCTCATGTTAATGAAGGCGAGATGAACCTAGGAGATGCAACAACTTCAGCATTCACTCTCTTCGAGGCGATAGACTTAGACGTTTCTTACTTGGGAAGAGATTTCCTAAAGTGTTGTGGCCATGACCAAAAGTGGCAAGGACTCACTGAAGTATTTGAAAAGTTGAAAGCTTACAACCAAAAGAAAATTCAGCAATCTGGAATTGATACCTTGGTATCCTCCTGTGCAGAGTGTTTCAGAACTTTTGCTAGAGATTATGAACTCGAAGATATCAAAGTCATGCATACTACTGAATTCTTGATCGAACAAGGATTTGATATGAATCTAAAGGCAGAGGAAGAGACTACTGTAACTTACCATGACCCTTGTAGACTAGGTAGGCAGATGGGCGTTTACGAAGAACCACGTGAACTGATAGAATCTGTTGAAGGTGTAAGTATTGTAGAGATGGAACACAGTGGCGAAGATGCAATGTGCTGTGGAGTATCAAGTATGATGTCATGTAATGAGAATGCAAGAGCTCTACGTGTTGCAAGGATGGAAGAAATCAAATCAACTGGCGCAGATACAATGCTAACGGCTTGCCCTAAGTGTGTTACACACTTTGAATGTTTGAAATTTGAAGGTGATGAAAGATATGCTGACATTAAGATTCTTGATGTAGTTTCTTTCCTTGCTCAACAAATTAACGAAAAGAAGGAAAATATTGGACAAACATCTGTTCCAGTAATAGAAACTGAAGCCTGATTACTTAGACTTCTTTTTTGGTTTTTTCTTTGGCTTTTCTTCGGGATTACCACTCATACCAAGAATCTCATAGTTAGAAGGGAATAGTGCTATGATAACACCACCTAGCAATGCCATCAATCCCCAGAAAAACATCTGTCTAACAAATAGCATCTCCAAAGCTATGACACAAAGAAGCAATCCACCAATATTTGAAGTCCAAACTAATGTTTTGAATGTGGAAAGAGAAACTCCTGTTGTCCCTGGTTTTCGGTAAGGGCCAAACTCACCGCCAAAGCGTTGTGCATCGTTTTTGGCTTTGCCCTTGCTACTCATTTAATCACCTATCAATCATTGAAATAGCATCTGTAGGACAAGCAAGAACACATAGCCTACATCCTGTACAAGCATCTCTGATAATTTTTGCTTTACGATTAGATTCTACATTCATCAATGGACTTAGCATAGGAACCTTGTAGAGTTCAATCGCATTATCATCGCAAACAATGTCACATTGATCACAACCGATACATAATCGCTCTTGAACAAAAGCAACAGTATTCTCGCCTCCTTTCAATGATGAATGTTGAACACTACGCTGACGATTTAACGAAGTTCTAATACGCAAGGCTTCTTTTTCCCTGCGCTTTTTCAAGTCCTCATTTGATGTCATTCATACACCCCGACGGAGGCCTTCTCTTCAAACCTAACGACTGTCATATTGACTAATAAGTCACCTAAACAATAGAATGCACCAACTAATAAAGGGGGATTCCAAGCGGTCAATCCAGTCCATGGCACCTCATTTGCCCAAGTCCAATTGCCTAATTGTGTACCAACTATTTCCATAACTAATGCTGCCCAAGCCATTGAAGCATACAAACAAGGTTGTGGGCCATATTTGGTAAATGCAAGTACCATGATTAGCAATAGTGTGGCTGAAGTATCAGTTCCATCCCATACCCCGAATGCAACCATCGGAATGAATGGAAGCAGAATTGGCATGGCTAACTTTTGATCAAACTTACTCGCTATTATTCTGCCTAAATCGAATAGGAAATAGTGGCCTGCGGGAACAAATAATGGCATTAATCCTCTTTGATATTCGTAAATTTTCCAAACCTCACTAAAGAATAACTCCATTGGGGTAGCAAAAGCAAGAACTGTCAACATCTCTATTCTTTCTTTACGATTGGTAGACTTGTAAATATAGCCAAATACTGACCAACACCAAATGTTCACTGGCCATTCTGCCATGTTATCAGGCATTAGTCCGCCAAATGCAGTGGCAGATACCCACAACCCTACAAGGATGGTTAGTGAGTATAACCATGCTCTGCCCATATCTCTCCGAGAACTTGTTCAGTATAATCATGTATTCTTTCTGACAATAAAAATCAATCTTGGTAAGCAGAGAATTCTTTGCCCATTGCTAGCATGGAAAGTTCTGCCACTAAGGTGTGCCAACCATGAGCATTTTCACCATACAAATTGCCAATATTTGAGTAACTTTGGAATGATGCACTTGGAGAGTTTAGATTCTCAATATCGCTTTTCTTTTCATTGATACGATAGAACCACGAGGCTGCTTGACCATCAACCAAGTAAACTACTGGCTCTACTGGACCGCCATTTTCAGTTTCCAGCCTAGTAGGAATTCCTTCTTGAATCAGAAAGTTTTCAACTTCTACTCCACCTTTAGAATACATTAATTTCTTCATTTTCCTATTAGATAACGATAATAATTCCTCACCACTTTTTACCGACAGAATTCCTAAACCATAGGTTCCGCTATCATTCTTGATGAATACTACTGGTTCTCTGTCAATTCCCAATGAAGCGTATCTATCCCTTATCTTGTTGATAAATTCATCAACTTCTGCAGCAAGTTCTATTCGACAAGATTCTCTGTCTAAGCACTTATCCATGGAGACGAACCAATCAGTAATTAGACTCCATGAGTCAATTCCTAACAACTCTGCTATTTCTTCGACATATTCACTCAAAGCTTCATAATGGTGTGATTTCTTCCTTTTATGCCAACCCATAACAGGAGGGGGTGAAACTCTACCAGTCCCAAGTCCTGGTACTATTCCTTCAGTAAGGTCGTTATTTAATAAAATCAAATCAGGCCTAAATCCATCGATCACAATGCTTTCCTGGCCATCGATTTCTTGTATCTCAACTACATCAAGTTTGAGTGGCCCAGAAAGGCCATCAATCGAGCCGTGGTCACTTAATTCTGGTGAACCAACAGTACACCTAAAACCGGCTTTTTCTATCAATCTATGCAACGTTGTTAGGTTTTCCACATATGCTGCATTCCTAGTATGAGATTCAGGATATAGGTGTATCCATTGACATTTATTATCGCGACGATTGATATGATTTTTTAGTAATGCAGCTAAATGCTCCTCATCTTCCGAGGCAACATTATTGAATCCCGCAGGAAAGTGATTGGCATCTACTACTGCAATTTTCCATCCTGCATCTCTAACATCAACACTGCCATAAATTGGAATAGGGACTTCAGAACGTTTAGTATTCATCCAATCAGTAATTTCTTGGCGCTTAGACTCTAACAACTGATTCAATTCATTAAGTTTCATACTAAAACCTCCTCAATTAACGACTCTATAGAAAATTTTACCCGTTTATGTGCTGGTTCAATTATGTGTAGAGCCTCGAATAATCCAAGACCTAAAGCCATATCAGGTTGATTTTTCAATACCTTGGTAAATTTGCTATACTTATTCGATAAATCTTTAGAGAAATGAGAAAATTCTGTAAGGAACGATTTCAATTGGTTAGGGGAAGTTGCAGTTCCCGCCGGCAATTTAGGTCGATCTGTGATATCTCTTGATAGTCCTGTCAACCTTGCAGCACTACGTAATGCCGCTTTTTCCAAGCCCATATTCGGCAGACGCCATTCTGTTGGTAAACGATAAGATTGTTCACGGTGATACTTTCCAAGGAAAGGAACTCTTACTTCTAAAGAGTGAGCCATAGAATGCCGGTCTACTAATCTAAGTTGGAAATTACTTAATTGTCCATGCTCTAATTCAAAGTTTAACATTTCATCCAAATTTTTGGTGTAATCACTAGGATGTAAACTGCTTGAATACCAACATGAATCACTGGGTAAATCTCGTTTAAGGATACTAGAAGTAACTGAAGGATCTATAGAATTTAATCTCTCAAGAACCAAGTTTTTGTGTTCTTTTAAGGACTTATATCGTGGATATCCTCCATGTATTTCGTCCGCTCCTTGACCGCATAATCCTACTTTGACATGCTTTCTCATCTCTTGGAATAATGGTTGGAAAAATAATACTGAAACATCTAAATCTTCACCAAACCAAGATAGTTGAGGAATATCATTGAAAAATGAATCCTCTGTCATTATTTTTTGATGATGTATCAAATTTAGAGATGATGCGACATTCTCTGCTGCAATCCAATCTGGATTATCTTCACTTTCTGCAACTGTCCAACATTCAGGTACTGGTTTCCCTTCACGCTCTGCAGCTTCACTAGCAACTGCTGCTACTAAAGATGAATCAAGCCCGCCAGATAAAACAATACCAACTGGAACATCAGCCATCAATCTCTCTTGAACACTTACTGTAAAAGATTCTAAAAGAGGCTTAGCACTAATATTAGGATTCCAACTCGAGGTTGGATTAAGTTTCTGGCGTTCAAAACTCGAAACTGAATATAAGAATGGTTTGAATTCATCATCTAATCTCCAAACTTCAACTGTTCCAGGTCTAACTTGGTGTACATCCTCAATTAGAGTAGAGGAATCAAGTGTATATTCCCATGACAAACGTAATGCTAAAGATAATTCATCGAGTTTGGGATTATAGGATTCGTGTGCATGAAATGCTTTCATTTCACTAGCAAAAAGAAGGCTACCACCTATATTACAACGAACTAATGGCTTTATTCCAAGTGGGTCACGAGCTAAAATCAATTCCTTTCTATTTGCATCCCAGAGTGCGAAACTAAACATCCCGTTGAGTTTTTTAATCCATTTTGTATGCATGTCGCCACCACCATTTTTGATGAAATTATCATGTAATGCAATGATTACCTCTGAATCTCCAGAAGTTTGCCATCGATAGTTTAGTTTGGCTCTATAATCAAGGTGGTTGTAAATTTCTCCATTAGCAATTAATACCGTACCATTATTGCCAATTATTGGCTGACTACTACCTACAAGGTCAACAATTGACAGTCGGGTGTGGCCAAGTGCTATGTCTGAATCTTGCCAAATTCCATTTCCATCTGGACCCCTATGTGAAAGAATGCTAACCATCCTCTGTATCACAACTTCATCTGGTGATGCAAACATCCCAGATATACCGCACATAGACCAAGGTATGGGATTCTTTATTTGAAGAATCGCTTTCTACCTTATTATTACCATAGAGGATAAGCGAACATTGCTACACCAAGTAGAATTATCGACAAAGCATATACAAAATAATACGCGCTTTGTGGCGGATCTGAGTAATTGCCATCACTTTCTTCCATGCTGCTCAATCCTTCCTATACTAAACCGCATTTTAACATATTGAATATTACATCACATTCAGAAATGGTTCTAGAGTTACTACTGCTACCAAAGGGATTAGTAGCATAGTAGCGTTATCATCTATGTAACGTAGTCTCGGTGTTTCTGCCAATACAGCGATTGGTGCAACGATCAAGCATACTATGATTGGCGTTCCAAATGCATACCAGCAAGCCAGCCAAATACCCAATACGAATACGCAGGCTGCCAAAATGACAGTCTTTGAGTCCATACCTTTTCTGCGCAATTCACCCATGAAAGGGTCGCCAAATGTCAACGAGAAAATTAGAGGATAAGCATACTCTTTGGTTGGTGTTATGAGTAATACCAAACCTATAGCCAAAGCACCCCATGCAAGGGCTGACACCTGCTTTGATTCATATTCTCTTTGTCCAAAAACTGTGAAACCCAATTTCAATCTAATCCCTTCTCCAACTGCTGCAATAATTACAATACCAGCTACAACCTCATCTAAACTCATACCTACTGAATCTGCAAATGTTTCTCCGTATTCGAAATAAAGGATTGGAATAATGAACATTGCAAGGTGGAATAATCTTCTAAAAATATGGCCACTCATGCCTCCTACTGACAAATCAACAGGATTTGTTAACTCAACTTGTTCACTCATTTTATTGCCCACCTAATATACTGATGGCTTCATCGATAGAAATTGAACCTATCGCCAATGAAGACAAAATTTTGTCCAAATCCGGAGCATCAAGTATTTTTCGTTCATAATGTGCAAGTAATCTCTCACGCCATCTCGCTCTTACGGAGCGACCTGAATCTGCCAAATTCAACAACACGTGTGCAGCCTCTGCAATTCCTGTTTCATTTAATGCGGATGTAAGTAAAACTGGAGGAGCATCCCCTAATCCTAATTCGAATGATTCTTGCAACTCTTCTGCGTGTTTTTCTGCTCCACTTAAATCAGATTTGTTTACTATAACTGCATCTGCCAATTCAAGTAAACCGGCCTTTTCAGCTTGAACACCATCACCACGGGCTGGTCCTTCAATCACTACAATTCGATCTGCAATTGCTGCACACCTAACTTCTGACTGTCCTGAGCCAACTGTTTCGACAATCACTCTATCCCACTTTGCAATATGCAAGAATTCAATCATGTCAGCAACAATTAACGGAACATTGCCTGATGATTTTCTAGTCGCAATTGACCTAATGTAAATTTTATCTTTTAGCGCTTCATCATCCACTGAAGTAATTCTCACCCTATCTCCTAACAAAGCGCCACCAGTTCTTGGTGATGAAGGGTCAATAGCAAGTAAGGCTATTTTCAAACCAGAATTTGCCCAAATACTCAATAGTTTATCGATTAAACATGACTTTCCAACACCAGGTGCTCCTGTTATCGCAAGAGAATTCCAACTTTTCGAATCACTTGGATTTCCTTCTATATTCAAAACTTGACGTATTTGCTCAATACTAATCTCACCATTCTCAATGAGGCTCAGCGTCCTAGCAAGTGACCTGCGACTACCATCAACAGCCTCATTGATTAGGTTCAAATCCAATTGCTCACCTCAAGCGGTTGATTCCCACTGCCATTTATTTTCTGCACCAACTCCAACGTCAGTCATTTTAGATGCAGTATCAATAAATTCAAGAATTTCATTTGTTGGTGTACCTGGACCAAAAATTGCTCTAATTCCACTTTCATGCAAAGCAGAACGGTCATCTTCAGGAATAATTCCTCCACCAAATACAATCACATCAGTGAGTCCTTCTTCAATTAGCAATTGACAAACTCTTGGAAATAAATGATTATGTGCGCCAGATAAGGAAGAAAGTCCCAAGAATTTGGCATCTTCATCTCTTACTGTTTCAACAATTTGCATTGCTGTTCTTCTAAGGCCGGTGTAAATTACCTCATGACCTGCGTCCCTAAGTGTGCGTGCGACAACCTTAGCACCTCGGTCATGACCATCCAAGCCCGGTTTGGCGATGACAATGCGCAAGTTTTGGCCCATGATTAGTCTAAGTGTTCCTTACCTATCAAGAAAACCCTTGTTTATGCATTGCCACCATAATTTTAGGCCTAATCATAGTTGTTCGGACCTCATAATCACGGTAATCAATAAAGGCGGCCTTGAGGTACATATTGCTGGGGAAGACATGCCTACAACTGAGGAAAGACTTCGAGACCTTAGAAACCGGAAGGCGCAAAGTGAAGCTGGAGGTGGGCAAAACCGTGTTGATGCTCAGCATAACAGAGGTAAATTAACCGCAAGAGAAAGGTTAGAAATTCTCCTAGACGATGGTACTTTTCAAGAAATTGATGCGCTTGTAGAACACAGATGTAGAGATTTTGATATGGATAAGAACGTTATTCCCGGTGATGGAGTAGTGACAGGCCATGGTTGTATCAATGGTAGAGAAGTTTTTGCTTTCGCACAAGATTTCACAGTATATGGTGGCTCTTTGGGTGAAATGCATGGTTTGAAAATTTGTAAAGTTCTTGATATGGCGCTAAAAACAGGCAAACCAGTAATTGGATTGAATGATAGTGGTGGAGCACGTATTCAAGAGGGTGTAGCATCATTAGGAAGTTATGCAGAAATTTTCTTTCGAAATGTTAGAGCATCTGGTGTTGTCCCGCAAATTTCTGTAATTATGGGTCCATGTGCTGGTGGAGCAGTTTACTCTCCAGCAATAACTGATTTTGTAATAATGGTTGATCAAACGGCTCACATGTTTATCACTGGCCCAGAGGTTATCAAAACTGTAACCAATGAAGTGGTCTCGTTTGAAGAACTTGGAGGAGCAATGACTCATGGTAGTCGTTCTGGTGTATCGCATTTTACTGCTGAAGATGATGAATCAGCAATTCAATTAGCCAGAGATTTATGTGATATGTTGCCATCTAATAACTTGGAAAAAGCACCGACAAAGAAAACCTCTGACCCGGTAAACAGAGCGTGTGATAAACTTGACACAATAATTCCTGATGAATCAAACAAACCATACGATGTAGTCGATGTAATTTCAGAAGTTCTCGATGATAATGGATTTATGGAAGTTCAAGCGGATTGGGCACAAAATATTGTAATTGGATTTGGCCACTTAAATGGACACACCGTTGGAGTTGTTGCCAATCAACCTAAGATTTTAGCAGGATGTTTGGATATTGATGCTAGCGATAAAGCAGCAAGATTCGTTAGATTTTGTGACGCTTTCAACATCCCGCTAATTACTTTTGAAGATGTACCTGGATTCTTACCTGGAACTAATCAAGAGTGGGGAGGAATAATCCGACACGGTGCTAAGTTACTCTATGCTTTTGCTGAAGCAACCGTACCAAAATTGACTGTTATTTTGCGTAAAGCATACGGTGGAGCTTACGATGTAATGTCCTCAAAACATATTCGTGGAGACTACAATGTTGCTTGGCCATCAGCTGAATTAGCTGTAATGGGTGCAGATGGGGCAGTAGAAATTATTCATCGACGAAGACTGAAAAGTGCAAGAAATCCTGAACAGGAAAGAGTTAGACTTACCGAGGATTTCAATGAAAAGTTTGCTAACCCATACAAGGCAGCCGCACTTGGCTATATTGATGATGTGATAGAACCTAGTGAAACTCGAACTAAACTTGCACGTGCGCTTGAAATGTTGATGGATAAAGAAGAATTAAGACCTGCGAGAAAGCATGGTAATATCCCATTGTGAGGACTTGTTATGACGGATGAAGCTACTTTGAGAATTGCTGCAATATGTGCTGTTTTATCCATTGTAGAGAATCAAGGTGACGACAGCTCTCAAGTTGGTAGGAAATCTGGTCAAGCTTGGACTCAAGATCACATTAGAATGAATATGGGATTGAATACTCTAATGAATAGAAATTCAGCGAGATCCCCATGGAGGTGAAAAAATGACCGAAATAAAAAAAGTAATCGTTAATGGTATTGAATACGAAGTTTCGGTAGATGTATCAGATGATGGCAAATGGCACGCTACCGTTGAAGATACAACTTATGAAATTGAAATTCCAGATTCTGGACCAGTGGTCAAAAAGAAGAGAACTGGTAGTGGAAAGAAAAAGAAATCTGGCACAGTATCTGCTAATATTCCAGGAAAAATTGTTACTATTGAGGTAGAAGTCGGCCAAGAAGTTTCAGAAGGTCAAGTTATCTTAATTCTTGAAGCAATGAAAATGCAGAATGAAATTCAAGCACCAGTTTCTGGAACTGTTATTTCTGTTAATTGTGATGAAGGTCAATCCATAGAAGCAAATATTCCATTAGTAGTTATTGAACCAAATGAGGAATGATTGTGTTTTTGACTTGTAAGATACGACCATTAAAGTGGAACCAGTAGTAGGGACGATTATGGCGGCGGAAACTGTATGCGATTTTCCTGGGTGCGGGAAAGTTGGAGAAATAGTTTCTCGATTGTCTCCTGAAGGATACTTGGTAGCCACTGGTAAGAAAGCATATTCATTTAGAGAAGCATACAGAAGATTTCACTACTGTCAACAATGCCATGACGAGTTGATGGGTGGAGTATGGTCAAGAGTTAGAAAACCTGATGACAAAAATGATGGACATGTCGCTCCCACAGCGATTTGAGTTGCTTCTATTTGGGAGAACATCTTAAACTAGTATACCTTGGAATAACCATGTCCAACATGGATTGTTCAACAACAAATATCAAGTCTAGGTGCTTATTAATTTGCGGATTGATGTTATTCTCCGTATTGTCTTTATTAGCAGCACCAGTACAAGCATCTACTTCTAGTCAGAATGATTTTGGTACTTCTGGAGGAGATTTACCTAATGATTTATCAAACCCAAGTGCAATTCCCAACATCATTTTCTCGGGTCAAGTAAGTGGCAATGGACAACTTATTCCCGCTTCAGATTATGATTACTTGAAAGTAAA
>CEVN01020246.1_pt1 | contig 16471 bp, 12 predicted proteins | sample 427041 | NCBI WGS metagenome assembly CEVN01 (sample SAMEA2623463, study PRJEB7988) | marine metagenome | biome: marine biome (ENVO:00000447); feature: surface water layer (ENVO:00002042); material: "saline water (ENVO:00002010), including plankton (ENVO:xxxxxxxx)" | depth 5 m
TAAGTCTAGACTCGAAATAGACTTCTCTTTATATTTAATATAACCAGCCATAGCAATCATAGCTGCATTATCAGTACAAAACTTAAAATCAGGAAATTTAATATTAATATTATAATTTTCAGAAATTTCATTAGCCTTTTCTCTAAACCGTTTATTTGCAGAAACTCCTCCAACAATAGTAACAAAATTAACTTTATACATTTTAAGTGAAAATATAAGCTTATCAAATAAAGTATCTAAAATAACTTCTTGATAACTTGCTGCTAAATGATGCAAATTATTATTAATATCATCTTTTGACATATTTTTGTATTTATATAATAATGCTGTTTTAATACCACTAAATGAAAAATTATTTGGTGTTTTTTTAACTCTAGGGATTGTAAAAGAATATTTATTACGATTTCCATTAATTGAAAGTTTTTCAATTTCTGGACCTCCCGGATATTTAAGACCCAAGATTCTAGCACCCTTATCAAAAGCTTCTCCAGCAGCATCATCTACAGTATTTGCAATAATTTTATAATCTTTTTCATCAACAAATACAATTTGAGTATGCCCTCCAGAAACAAGCATACAAAGATGAGGATAATCTATTCTATCTTTATTAATAAAACTTGATAAAAGATGACCTTCTAAATGATTTATACCAATAATAGGTAGATTTAATCCAATTGATAATCCTTTTGCAAAATTTAATCCAACTAACAAGCTACCGATTAAACCAGGCCCATAAGTAACAGCAATACCATCTATGTCTGTAATACTTATGTTTGCATCCTTTATGGATTTTCTTATAATATTTAAAATTAATTTTTCATGATTTTTTGAGGCAATTTCAGGAACTACTCCACCAAATTCAGTATGTTCTAAATGTGTACAAACTGTATTACTTAAAACATGGCTATTTTTTAAAATAGCTGCGGAAGTTTCATCACAAGAAGTCTCTATTCCTAGTATAATCATTAATAACTAAGATATTTATTTTTCTTCTTCAGCTTCCTCTGGATTAGTATTTTCTTCTACTTTATCATTAGGAGTTGATTCATCATCATTAGAAATCAAAGGCATTAAAATAATTTTCTTATTATCTACATCAATTTTAGCTATACTTAATTTAAGAGAATCATCAACGTTAAAGACATCTATATTATCAATATTACTATTTGGCACTATTCCTTCAAAATCATTTGAAAGTAGAATAATTAAACCTTTATCAAAAATGTGAATAATTTTTCCATCAAATTCATCACCTTCTTTGATAAAAGAATCAATATCTAACCATGGATTATCAGTTAATTGCTTTAACCCTAAATTAATCTTTCTGCTATCTATAGATACATCAATTACTTTAGATTTAATCTTATCATTTTCTTTAAACAAAGAATCAGCAGACTTTATTTTCCTTGTCCAAGACATATCATTATTATGAAGAAAACCTTCAATTGAATCATCTAATTCGACATAGACACCATTTTGTATAACCTTAGTTACTTTACCTTCATAAATCTCATCTACTTTAAACTTTTCAGAAATAGAGTCCCAAGGATTATCTAAAAGCTGCTTTACACCTAAAGATATTTTTTTCTCGTCAGGATTAATAGACAATACAATTGATTCTAATTTATCTCCAACTTTATAAATATCAGCAGGATGTTTAATATGCTTAGTCCAAGAAATTTCTGAAATATGAATTAAACCTTCAATACCTTCTTCTAATTCTAAAAAGATACCATAGTTCATTATATTAACAATTTTTCCATTAACGATTGATTTAACAGAGTATTTTTCTAAACTTGAAGTCCAAGGATCTGGAGTTAACTGTTTCAAACCTAAAGAAATCCTGTTTTTTTCTTTATCATAATCAATAATCTTTACATTTATATTATCACCCAACTTCAATTTTTCATTTGGATGATTTATTCTACCCCAAGTTATATCAGTTATATGCAATAAACCATCAAAACCACCTAAATCAATAAATGCACCAAAATCTGTTATATTTTTTACTACACCTTCAACTACTTCTCCAACTTTTAAATTTTCAAGTAAATTTTGATTCTCCTCAGTAAGAGTTGATAAAGTAGCTTTTCTAGAAACTACAATATTCTGTCTAAATTCATTAAATTTAACAATTTTAAATTCATATTCATTACCAACAAAATCATCAAAATTTGTTACTGACTTTACATCTATCTGCGAGCCAGGTAAAAAAGCATTAACAACACCCAAATCAACAACCATACCACCTTTTATTCTCTTTGTAACGACACCTTTAATAACTTTCTCATCAGAAAAAGCTGTTCTTAATTCAGTCCATCTTTTCTCAAAATCAGCTCTTTCTTTTGATAAAATCAAACGACCTCTTTTATCTTCAAAACAAACAATAAAAGTATCAATCTCATCACCAATATCTGGTAAATCTGCAAATTCAGACCTAGGAATTAAACCCTCAGATTTAAAACCAATATCAACTAATATACCTTTGTCATTAATAGAAACAACAGTACCTTTAGTAACTTGCTTTTCATTTACATCGGAAAAATTTGTAACATAAACTTCAGAATCAAATTTAGTATCTTTTATTTCTTCATTTTTAATTTTATCTAATTCTTCGCTAGTGTATGATTTTATATTTAAAATATCTGCATCTAAATAATCTTCAACAGACTGAATAGAATCTGTTTTTAATTCGATAGAATCAACTAATTCTTCTGTGTTTTCATTATTTAAATTTTCTACTTCTACTTGTTCTTTATTTATCATTTTTTTCCTTATTTAAGATTATATTGTACAAATGATCAACCTGATCTTTAATTGTTAACAACGTTGTATCTATTTCAATGCTATCATTAACCTTTATTAGAGGTGAAATTTTTCTATTTTTATCATTATTATCTCGTTCTACTATACTGTTGCGAATTTCACTTTTAGTTACATTTGATTTACTAGATAATTGAATAAACCTTCTATTAATTCTTGTATCTATACTAGCAACTAAAAAAAACTTAAACTCTGCACTTGGAAAAACAACACTTCCGATATCCCTTCCTTCGCATACTACATTTTTATCTTTAACTATAAATCTTTGAAATTTAATTAACTTTTGACGTATTTGTGAATTATTACTTACTTCTTTAATGTTATCATTAATATCTTGCTTGAATAACTTTGAAGTAATATCATTTCCATTAAAAAAAACTTTCTCTAAATTTTTACCTTTAAAATAAATTTTAGAATGATTAAAAATATCCTCTTTTATTAGGCATTCTAATGTCATCTTATTATTCAAAGTTAAGTAAGTTAATGCTCTATACATTAAACCACTATTAAGATGAATAAAATTTAATTTTTCAGCTAAAAGCTTAGCGGTTATTGTTTTTCCTGATGCCGCGGGACCATCTATAGCAACAATCATTCCTTTTTTCTCCTCTTTCAAAAAGCCAGATAATATAAGATATTTTTACATTTAAGAGAAAATAAAAAAATATTTATTATTACTTATATTTTAAGCTTTGGCTTTTAATTTCACTTTTTTTAAGTAATCGAAATCTTCCTTCTTTTAAATGCCCTAATTGAAAACCTGCAAATTCATATCTATGAATTGAAAGAACTTTTATATTAAAATTATTAAAAATTCTTTTAATTTCTCTATTCTTACCTTCTGTTAAAACTACATCCCATAAATAATTCTTTTTTATCTTATCTAAAAATAAAAATTTTCCAGACATTTTATCACGGTCAATTCGTACCCCCTTAGATATTTCTTTAATCTGATTATTGTTTAATTTATCATCAGTTGTAACATAATACTTTTTTTTAACTTTATTTTTAGGATGGGATAATTTTTGACAGAAATCACCATCATTAGTTAATAAAATTATACCTGTTGTATCATAATCTAACCTACCAACACTAAATAATCTGCAATTTTGAGGCATTAAATCATATATAGTTTTTCTTTTTGCATTATCTTTTCTTGAGCATACATATGACTTAGGTTTATTTAAAATATAATAATAGTTATCTAAATCAACTTCAACATATTTATTATTACATTGAACATAATCATCATCATTAACTTGATAAGAAAAATCACTTACAATTTTTCCATTTATTTTTATTTTTCCATTTTCAATAAATTCATCACATGTTCTTCTAGAACCTATGCCACATTTAGCTAAAAATTTATTTAATCTCATATTTATTTTTTAATTAAACCTATTTTTCGATAAACTTTAGAAATTGTTTTACGAGCTTTATATGAGCAATTATCAGCACCTTGTTTTAAAACATTCTCCAAATAATCTTTATCAGTAATAATTTTATTATATTCATTTTGAATAGGGCTTAAAAGGTCTATTAATAAATCAATAATATCATTTTTAAGAGATGAATACATTTTACCAGCATATTTTTCTTCAATTTTCTTGTAAGAACTACCATTTAAGGCAATACAAATATCAATTAAATTAGATAATCCAGGTTTATCTTTTGAATATATAATTTCTTTTCCAGAGTCTGTCACGGCTCTGTTGATTTTTTTTCTAATGACATCAGGGCTATCAAGTAATGAGATTATATTATTTAAATTTTCATCAGACTTTGACATTTTTTTTTCTGGATTTTGCAAGCTCATTATTCTTGAGCCCTTTTTACTTATAAAAGGTTCAGGGATAGTAAATGTATTTGAATATTTATAATTAAATCTTTGAGCTAAATCTCTTGATAATTCTAAATGCTGTTTTTGATCAGCTCCAACAGGCACTAAATCTGATTGATATAGCAATATATCAGAAGCCATTAAAACAGGGTATGAAAATAAACCGACATTAATATTCTTTTGATTTTTTGATTTATCTTTAAACTGAGTCATTCTATTTAACTCACCCATATAACATATTGAATTTAAAACCCACATTAACTCTAAATGTTCAGAAATATGCGATTGAACAGCAATAGTGCTTTTGTCAGGATCTATACCACATGCTAAATACTGAGCTACAAAACTGTAACATCTATTTCTTAATTCAGCTGGAACTTGATTTACAGTTAATGAGTGTAAATCAACAACAAGAAAAATAGAATTATAATCATTTTGTAAAGACTTCCAATTTTTAATAGCTCCTAAATAGTTTCCTATACACAGATTTCCTGATGGTTGAATTCCTGAAAGTATAGTTTTTTTATCCAAAACAATCTCCTCTAAATTTTATTTAAATTTATATATTTTTGATTCCATTTTACTTAAACCTTCATCATAAAAAATGTTACCTTTAACAATAGAACTCATTTTAACAAAGCCTGAAGAATGAATAAAAACTTCTGAAGTTAAAAAAAAGCCAACATGATTAGGTTTATTATTTTCGAAAAAATATATTAAATCACCTCTTTTAGATATATCAAGCTTCGAAGAATATAAACAATCACTACCAATTTGGTCTTTTGTGTCTCTTGGAAAGTTAATGTTCTTAAATAACAATAAAGATTGAATTAACCCAGAGCAATCATATCCAAAGCTAGATTTCCCTCCCCACAAATAAGGTGAGCCTAATAATTTTCTTGACCATTTTAGTATGTTGTCAATAGATGGTGCAGCAGTTGAAAGCACTAACTTTCTTTTATCTATATCTACTTTATTTCCATTTGGTAAAATCAGTTTAAACATTTTTCCTTCTTGACATGGTAACATAGTACCAAAAGATAAAAAATATTTAATATTATCAGCCAAGCCAACCTCACAAAATTTATCTTTAACAAAGTACCAATTTTTTAAACTATCTTTATCTAGATTAGTATCTGATATAAAAAAAGAATGGATCCATCCACAATATTTATCTTTAAGCCTTACTTTAAACCAATTATCCTTTGTCTTCAAAATAGATAATTTTTCCCAGAATAAAGCTTGAGTAATAAGCTCAGATGAAAAATTAGGTTTGTTATATATTGGAGCAACACTAACATTAACAATTTTATGTTCATTTTTAATTTTATACAATTTTTAAAAATTTCCTTTTTCCTACTTTTATAACATTATGTTTTTTTGCTTCAACTATGAAATTTAAATCTAGTATTTGTTCATCATTAACTCTAACTGCACCTTGCTTTATAAGCCTTTTTATTTCACTTCTACTTGTAATAAGATTCGCTTTATAAATACAATCAATTATTTTAATTTCACCTGTTACTTTAAACTCTGGGATATTATCCGGAATAGATTTATTAACAAATATTTTATCAAAATTAATTTCTGCTCTAGAAGCAGCCTCATCATCATAATAAATTGAAACTATTTCTCTAGATAGCTTTCTTTTTAGATCTTTAGGATGAAGCTTATTAGATTTTAGATTTAACTTAAAATCTTCAATTTCTTTATTATTAACTTTAGTTAGTAAAGAAAAATATTTAAAAACCAACTCATCATTAATTGACATAACCTTACCATACATATCATTTGGAGTATCATTAAATGCAATATAGTTATCATAAGACTTTGACATCTTATCTTTACCATCAGTTCCTTCTAATATAGGCATTGTAACAGCAACTTGTTTTTTCATTTCATAATATTTTTGCAAATCTCTAGCTAAAAGTAAATTAAACTTTTGATCTGTTCCTCCAAGTTCAATATCAGACCTTAAAAAAACACTATCATATGCTTGAGCTAAAGGATACATAAACTCATGAATTGAAATTGGTTTTCCATTTTTATACCTCTTACTAAAATCATCACGTTCAAGAAATTGAGAGATAGTAAACTTTGAGCATAACTCTATAACTTTACTAAAAGATATATCATTAAGCCAAGATGAATTATAAACAATCTTAGTTTTGTTAATATTTAATATTTTGGAAACTTGATTTATATAAGTCTCTGCATTCTTTTTAGTTTCACTTATGCTTAACTGAGGTCTAGTTTTATTTTGACCAGTTGGATCTCCAATCATAGCCGTAAAATCACCAACAACTAATATAATATTATGACCTAAGTCTTGAATAGATTTAAGTTTATTTAAAACAACACTATGACCTACATGTAAATCTGGTCGACTTGGATCAAAACCTAATTTTACATTTAAAGGTATACTATTTTTAACTGAATCCTTTAATTTTATTAATAATTCTTTTTCAGGAATTATTTCTTCTGTATTAATTGATATTATTTCTAATTGCTTTTCTGCACTTAACATACTAACTCCTAATAACTCTATCTAATTTTCTTTTAACATCTTTTTCTTTTAAAGATTGACGTTTATCCCAAACCTTCTTACCTTTTGCAATCGCTATTTGAATTTTAATCTTACCATTTTTTAAATAAATTTTTAAAGGTATTATAGTATTGCCTTTAATATTAACTTCTTTAATTATTTTTAAAATTTCGCCTTTGTGTAATAACAATTTTCTTTCTCTTGTAGGATTATGATTAGAGTAACCCTTGTGAGAATAATCACCAATATTCATACCTGTAATAAAAAATTCATTTTCAATAATTTTAACATAAGATTCTTTTATATTAACTCTTCCCTCTCTTATAGCCTTTACTTCAGAACCTAATAAACTTATACCAGCTTCATACTTTTCAAGTAAAATATACTGAAATGTAGCTTTTCTATTTGATGCAAAAATTTTAATTGAAGATGAATCTGACATTAGAAAAATTATTTAGATTTAAAATAAATATAATAATAACATATATAATATAAAAAAAAAGCAGGACATAAGCCCTGCTTTTTCTATAGACTGCATAAGTTAACTATTACATCATACCACCCATGCCACCCATACCGCCCATACCGCCCATATCAGGCATAGGTGGTGTTGGTGAAGATGGTTCAGGTTTGTCAGAAATAACTGCTTCGGTTGTCAATAATAATCCAGCAACACTTGAAGCATTTTCAACAGCTGTTCTTGTAACTAAAGTAGGATCTATAATTCCTTCCTTAATCATATCAACATACTTTTCATTTCTAGCATCAAATCCATTATTGCCTTTTTTAGATTTAATTTCATTAACAACAACAGAAGATTCTAACCCAGCATTATCGATAATTTGTCTTGCAGGTCCTTCTAGTGCTACCTTAAGAATCTCAGCACCTACTATTTCATCTCCTACAAAACCTTTAGTATCAATTTTCTCACTAGCTCTTAACATCGCTACACCACCACCAGGTACAATACCTTCTTTCACGGCTGCTCTTGTAGCGTGCAATGCATCTTCTACTCTAGCTTTTTTCTCTTTCATTTCTACTTCTGTTGCTGCACCAATATTAATAACCGCTACACCACCAGATAATTTAGCTAGTCTTTCTTGCAACTTTTCTTTATCATAATCTGAAGTAGACTTTTCTATTTGAACTTTTATCTCATTTACCCTTGATAAAATTGCGCTAGAATCACCTTTTCCTTCAACGATAGTTGTATTATCTTTATCAATATTTACTTTCTTTGCTTCTCCAAGATATGTTAAATCAGCATTTTCAAGTTTATAACCTTGTTCTTCTGAAACTACAGTTGCACCTGTTAAAACTGCTATATCTTGTAACATAGCCTTCCTTCTATCACCAAATCCTGGTGCTTTTACAGCAGCAACTTTAAAAGTACCTCTTATTTTATTCATAACTAAAGTAGCTAAAGCTTCGCCTTCGATATCTTCTGCAATAATCAGTAAGGTTTTCCCAGCTTGAACAACTTTTTCTAAAACAGGAAGCAATTCTTTCATATTACTTATTTTTTTCTCATGTACTAAAATCAAGGGAGAATCTAATTCTGCTTCCATACTTTCAGCATTAGTAACAAAATAAGGGGACAAATAACCTCTATCAAACTGCATTCCTTCAACAGTTTCTAGATAAGTTTCCATTCCTTTAGCTTCCTCAACAGTTATAACACCTTCATTACCAACCTTATCCATTGCATCGCTAATGATATCTCCTATAGATTTATCATTGTTTGCAGAGATAGTTCCAACTTGAGAAATTTCCTCCTTGCTAGATACATCCTTTGTAATAGATTTCAAGTAACTTACAACTTGCTTTGATGCCTTATCTATTCCTCTGTATAAATCCATTGGATTTGAACCAGCCGTAACATTTTTTAAACCTTCAGAAATAATACTTTGAGCTAAAACAGTCGCCGTAGTAGTTCCATCTCCAGCTACATCTGAAGTTTTTGAAGCAACTTCCTTAACAAGCTGAGCACCCATATTTTTTACAGGATCTTCAAGTTCAACTTCTTTTGCAACCGTAACTCCGTCTTTAGTAATATTTGGTGCACCAAATTTCTTATCAATAACAACATTTCTACCCTTAGGTCCTAAAGTTACTTTAACTGCATTAGCTAACTCATCGACACCTTCTTTTAAAGCAGCTCTTGCTTCTGTATTATAATTAATATTTTTTGACATTTATTCTCCCTTAATTTTAAAATTATTAAATTTTTGCAAGTATATCACTTTCTCTCATAATTAACAAATCTTCTCCTTCAACATTAATTTCAGTTCCAGAATACTTACCATACAAAACAGTATCACCATTTTTTAATGTCATAGGGATTATGTTACCTTCATTATTTGTTTTACCTGGACCAACTGCTACAACTTTACCCATTTGAGGTTTTTCTTTTGCAGTATCAGGCAATATTATCCCTGAAGCTGTTTTTTCTTCTGCTTCTTGAGCCTTTAATACTACTCTATCTGCAAGTGGATTCAATTTCATTTTTTTCTCCTTTTAGAATTATAATTAAATAATATAACAAATTTTATGCCAAAGATTTCATCATGACAAATAGTCATGCATCATTTGCCTGTACTGCCAAAACCACCGGACCCTCTTGTGGAGTCCGATAAATTGTCTACAATATCATATGAAATTGGAGAACAATCTGAAGCCACTAATTGAAAAAGTCTTTCACCTTTTTTGACTAAATATTCAAAATCCTTTATATTATCGCATGAAGCCATAATCTCTCCTCTATAGCCTCCATCAATCAGTCCAACTGAATTAGATAACCTTAAAGGTGTTTTTGAAATACTTGACCTAGGCATTAAAAAATACGCCTTCCCATCTTCAGGCTGACATGAAATACCAAGCTTAATAAGTTTAGTTTCTCCAGGCAAAAAAATACAGTCTTCTAATATATACAAATCTAATCCGGCATCACCATCATGAAAATGACCGTGATTTTTATATAAAGTTTTTGCACCCTCACTTACTGTTTTAATAAATAATTTCATCTTTTCTCCTTATGGCTCAATCCAGTCGCCATTTAATTTTATTAAGTTTACCAACTCTTCGACAGCATTATCAGAAGATATATTTGATTTTATTCTTTCATGCTTTTTATATAATGAAATTTTATTTAATCCTGTACCTACATAGCCATAATCTGCATCTGCCATCTCTCCAGGGCCATTAACAATACATCCCATAACTGCAATTTTTAAACCCTTTAAATGAGATGTCTTTTCTCTAACTAAATTTGTTGTTTCCTGCAAATCAAACTGGGTTCGCCCGCATGATGGACAACTAATATAGTCAGTCTTAGATATTCTTGTTCTAGTAGATTGAAGAATTTCAAACGATAGAGAATTAATAAATTGAATATCTATATTATCATCAGAACTTATACATATTCCATCACATAAACCATCAACCATCAATCCTCCAATAAATATTGAAGTATTTACTAAAATATGTTCTCTTGTTCCTTTAGTTTTTAAAAATATCAAAACAGGATTTTTAATATTAAATTTATTTAATTGGTTAAAAATCAATCTTGATTGATAAAAAAATTCATTATTGGATGATTTAATTACAAAAACTAATTGGGAGTCATCTTTAGCCTTACTAACAAATTGGCTATCATCTAAATCTTTTTGATTAATAATTACAAATTTAACATTACCATCATGAAAATTCATGTATTCACTAGCAGTGAGAATTGGAAAATAATTACTATTTCTATTTATTTTTTTCCATTTATCATATTTACAAATAATTTTTAGTTGCACAGGTATGTTAAAGGGTATTTCTTGTCCATCAGTAATAATGTAATCGCACGCATCATCACTAATTAACCATTTATCTTCATCAGGCAAATAATGATAACCTATTTTTTTAAAAAGATTGAAATCTATAAATGCATCTGATAAGTCATTTACGACTCTTGGCACATTATTTAATCCAAAATTTTGCACATTAATTGTTTCTCTTTTTTTATATTCAAAAGGATTAATAAAAAAGTTTGAATTATTTAATATCTTATTTGAAGAGTTTATTAATTTATATCGATCAGATATTTTTTTTGCAACAGGTATCTCAAACTCTGGTTCCTCTGTTAAAGATACTCTTACTGTATCTCCAATACCATCTTCTAACAATGAACCAATACCTATTGAAGACTTAACTCTACCAGGCATACCATCTCCTGCTTCTGTAACACCTAAGTGCAACGGATAATTCATTTTATTTTCAATCATTTTACTAACTAATAATCTATAAGCATTAACCATAATAATGGGGTTACTTGATTTCATAGACAAAACTATATCATAAAAATTTTGATCTTCACAAATTCTAATAAACTCTAACGCTGACTCAACCATTCCAAGAGGGGTATCACCATATCTATTCATTATTCTATCAGATAATGAGCCATGATTAGTACCTATTCTCATGACAGTACCATTTGCTTTACATATTTTAACTAAAGGAGAAAAACGTTCATAGATTCTTTCTAATTCTAATTCATATTCAATATCAGAAATTTCAAAAACTTTAAACTTCTTCCTATCAGCATAATTACCAGGGTTAATTCTAACTTTTGGAACAATTTCTGCAGCAATTTCTGCAGCATTTGGCGTGAAGTGTATATCAGCAATCAAAGGTGTATTATACCCTTTAGACTTTAGACCTTCTTTAATTTTTTTTAAATTTTGAGCTTCCTTTTTACTAGGGGCAGTTATTCGTACATATTCAGCACCAGATTTTATAATTCTTATAGATTGATCTATTGTATCTGAAGTATTCAAGGTATCTGTAGTTGTCATACTTTGAAGGCGTATAGGATTAGAGCCGCCTAATGGAACACCTCCAATATTTACAACTCTTGATTTAAACCTATTATATATATAATGATTTTTGCAATAATGATAATTCATACGCTTTTATTTTAATATAAATTAATATTTATGAAGTATATTATTTTAATAATAATAATAATAATAAATTATGTTTAATAAAGATTACGAGCTTACACTAAAATCAATTTTATTAGCAATTACATTATCTATAATACTTTCTGCAGCTAATACTTATTTAGGTCTCTTTGCAGGAATGACTGTATCTGCATCAATCCCTGCTGCTATAATATCAACATCAATTTTAAGATTATTTAAAAAATCCAATATTCTAGAAAACAACCTAGTACAAACAGCTGCCTCTGCTGGTGAATCATTAGCAGCTGGAGTAATATTTACTTTCCCTGCCTTACTTTTACTAGGTTACTGGAATAATTTCGACTATGTTGAAGTAAGTAAAATTGCTCTTATGGGTGGTCTCCTAGGAGTTATATTTACAATTCCTTTAAGAAAAACTCTCATTATTAAAAAAAAGTTAACTTATCCTGAAGGCATTGCAACATCTAAGATTTTAAAATCTAGGGAAAATCTAGAATTAGGAAAAATTATTTTACAATCAAGTCTTCTAGGCGGTTTATTTAAATTTCTTCAACAAGGCCTAAACCTCTGGAAACCATCTATTGAATATATTTTTAGAAGTAATAAATCAATATTTGGTTTTGCATGTGATTTATCTCCAGCATTGCTTGGAGTCGGATACATTATTGGACTTAATGTTGGTATATTAATTTTAAGTGGCGGAATAGTAAGTTGGCTTATAGCAATTCCTTTATATACTGCATTTAATGATATGCAGGGTAATGTGAATTATATTGCTTGGGATATATGGAATACAAAAATACGATTTCTTGGTGTTGGAGCAATGCTTATTGGAGGGTTTTGGTCTATCCTTAAATTGTTCAAGCCAATAATAGAAGGTATAATTTTAGATATTAAAGATTATAAAAAAAATATAAATACAGAAGATTTATCTATAAAATTTATTTCATGTATACTAGCAATAATTATAATTCCTTTATTTCTTATGTATTTTAATATTTTAAACTCATTTTTATTTTCAATAGTCCTAACATTGCTCATTATAGTAATTGCATTCTTCTTTTCTTCTGTAGCAGCATATATGTCTGGAATTGTTGGATCATCTAACAACCCTGTATCAGGAATTACCATAGCTACAATTCTACTATCTGCAATATTTATAAAATATATTGGATTTCAATCAGAAATTGGAATGATTTCATCAATTCTATTTGGAGCTATTGTTTGCTGCTCAGCAGCAATTGGAGGAGACAACATGCAAGATTTAAAAACTGGTTATATTATCGGAGCCACTCCATGGAAACAGCAAATTATGCAAATAATTGGAGTTACAGTCTCTGCTATTACAATCACATTTACCTTAAATGTACTTCACAGCGCATATACAATAGGTTCAGAAATACTACCAGCTCCTCAAGCAAATTTAATGAAAGTCATTGTTGAAGCGGTATTTAACAAAAACTTACCATGGAATTGGATATATACAGGAGTTATTATTGGCTTTATAATTATAGTAATTGATGAAGTTTTGGAATATAGAAAATCTAACTTCAGAATGCCTGTCTTAGCTGTAGCTGTTGGAATTTACCTTCCTATTGGTTTATCTGTACCTATATTTTTAGGTAGTCTTGTTAGCTATATTAATAATAATGAACGAGGTATATTGTTTGCATCTGGCTTAATAACTGGAGAAGCAATCATGGGAATTATAATTGCAATTCCAATTTTCATAACTGGTATAAATAACTGGTGGGCAAATAATACGCAAATAATAGCAGTAATAGGATTTATATTAATTTTAATTCAGATTTACAGACAGCAAAATAAAGCTATTTAATAACTGCTAACTTCACAACACCCGAACCATAGCGCTCATTAAATGCAGTTAATAAGTATACATCGGTATTTAAAAATTTACCCCTTGAATCTTTTCCATCCCATTGAATAAACCTATCATTTTCAGAAATATTAAAGGTATTTAAAACTTTACCTGATAAATTCATAATTTTAACTATTGATGGTTTAGAAATATTAGATAAAATCAATTTATCATCAACTCCTATTTGAAAAGGATTAGGACTAACTGAAATATATTTATTTTTAACATCAGCTGAAAAAGAAGTTTCTAAAACACTAATTCCTAATTCAGTAGCAACAAAAACATTACCATTATTATCAAAAACTATATCATAAATATTATTTGACAAAATACCAATTGTATCATTATTAAAACTAATCGTACTATTTTGAGATAAAACCTCGCCATTATTTTTAATTATTCTTAATCCGTTATTTTTAGTTGTTATCCATACATTTCCAACATTATCAATACGTATTTTACATCCATCTACAAAAGATAGATTAGAAAAATAAAAATCATTATTAATTTTTTGAAAATCAATTGATAAATTCCCTGACTGACTATATGTCTTATTAATAATATATCCCTGCACACCTAAGTCAGATAAGATCCAAAGAACTTCATCATTATAGTAATTAAATCCAACAGCAACTGACCAAACATTCACTCCATCTAGCTCTGGAATTAAATCATTATGCCATCTATCATCATTTGGGTTACTTATATCTTTAACCTCCACCATTCTTATTCCCCCAGGAGAATAGACAAAACTATCACTTATATCTAATTCATATTGATAACATATCCATACATTACCATTTACATCTACAGCTAATTCTTTAGGTAAATATGCTTGACTATTATCTTGAACATGAAATAAATAACCAGTATTTTTCTGTCTAATAACTAATGGCTGGTTTCGCCTTTCTGCATAAGGATTTAAAATATATAAATTATCATCATGATTATAAATTTGATTTATAACAATATATGGCAAATTACCTCCAGGAGAGCTATCATATAAACCGTTTAAACCATCTAAAAAATCGTATGTCATATTCCATGATTGAGCAATCGATATATTAGTAATATTTGAAGTATTTAATCCTATGACTCCACCAATTGATAAACTAGGGTTACTTGGTAAAGCAAAATTATAATGACTAGAAATATTATTATAAAATGGCATATAAGTTGGATCATATAGGCCACTATTTGGAAAAAAAATATTGTTATTTACAGCCGTAATAGAACCAACACTTTTTGTTCCTGACCAATAATTTAATACTTGAGCATTATAAAAACTCTTAGATTCAGGATATTCATTAATCTGAAAACTGTCATAAGAATAAAAATTATAATAATTAGAATTTCCTCCAATAGATAACGGATTAACACATAAAAATCCTCCACTATGACCTTGATCTAAACCATAATTTGAAACACCATAAAGTTTTCCATCTGAAGTTAAATTAATTGCATCAAATTGGTTTTGATAGATGGTATTTGGTATGAAATTATCCCATACTCCATCATTTATACTGAAGGATAAAATTCCCCCATTTTCTAAACCAAAATAATAATAATCTAAATTTCTAGAAAATGATGTAAAACTAGTTAAAATATTGTTTGGTCTTTCAATATTATTTATCTGCTGCGTATTTATATCAAATAAATACAGTGAAGATTCAGATTGTATATAAATATTATCATTAATTACTTCACTAATCTCAAGTAATTGTTCATTATTTGAAGGAGAAATAACAAATATTAATTGATTTGAATTCATATTATATATTTCATTGCTATCATTTAAAAAATAACTATTTTTTATTGATTTAATATTCATACCTTGATATGAAATTGTCCAGGATAACGAAGAAGTTAAAGTCGATTCATTAATTGTCAAATCGGATTCAATTAAACCATTATCTGTAGCTATATAGAACATAGAATTATATATTTCAATATCATTAATATCATTAAATGATAAATTGAAATTATTAATAATATTTAAATAACTTACACTATTAGAATCATTATCATACTGAACAATAAAATATTCTTGGTCATTATAAATTAAAGCATATGCATAATTGTCAGAATAAACAATTTTAAGAATTCTATCAAAAGCTGGATAGTTTATAAATTCCAAAAGATTGAAATTTTCATCAAATACATGAATTGAACCATTTTCAATGCTAGTTAACCAAATTCTATTTGAATTATCTATATTTATACTAGAAATGTTATATGAATTCAGCTTATCTGTATAATCAGTATAAACTTCATTGCTATACAAATAAACACCACCTTCAGTTGAAACAATTAATTCATCATTAAAATATTTAATATCAGTAGTATTTAACAGAGAAGTTATATTTTTTTTTAAAGATATATTTGCAGATAAAAGAATTGATAAAAAAATAAAATAA
>CEVN01015061.1_pt1 | contig 16415 bp, 10 predicted proteins | sample 427041 | NCBI WGS metagenome assembly CEVN01 (sample SAMEA2623463, study PRJEB7988) | marine metagenome | biome: marine biome (ENVO:00000447); feature: surface water layer (ENVO:00002042); material: "saline water (ENVO:00002010), including plankton (ENVO:xxxxxxxx)" | depth 5 m
TGTATCCAGAACCCTGTTCTTGGAAGGATATCTAAAAGTATGAATCCAAATTACATCAATAATGGGATTAGCCCTAAATCATTCTTCGAGACATCCATAGATACATCGCTACCTGGGAGAAGCAATAATTTGTCAGATTCATCCAATGCGAAGATGTCGATATTCATTTCATCGCCAATTTGTTTTAGAGATCTTCTACAAGCATTAGTTTGAGTATCCATGTGAATTAAACCGTTTAGGTCAACGATGATTGTGTCGCCTCTCATCACTCTATCCTGTATCTGTCGAAGCGGTAGGCGATGCATTTTGTCTGGAACAACGTATCTAAGTGCCCTGTCTGGGAAATCAGTAGGCTTTGAAGAATAATTTGACAGGTCGTGGAATGCTTCACCATCAGGTGTAAGTGCCCCAGTCCATCCTTGAGGAACTGATGATGAGCGTCTTACAGGAGGCGGAATATCATAGGTGATATTCACCTGTTCATTTGTGGAATCAACTTTTGCAGGAGCCTCATCTGCAACTACAGGGTCATCTGGACTAACTAAAGTTAGTTGTTGACCGGGGGGTTCTTCTGCTTTCAGTTTCTTTTTCTTACTTCGCTTTACGCTTTCAGGCGTGGGCGCTTCCGGGTCCGGAAATCCAAAAAATTGCCAAAGTGTTCCCATCTTTTCTCACTGCTCATAGGTCTAAGTCGTCTAGTAGATCGGCTAAGGCCTGCGATGCAGGGGACGGTGCTGGTTCTTGAACCATCGTCTTATCGAGTAGAGAAGGAGCGGGTTCTGTAGAGATTTGTGCTGGCTCCGGATTGTATACAGGAGCAGGTTGCTGAACTTGGTATTCTGGCTGTGCAGGTTGAGCGTAAGTCTCAACCGGAGCAGGCGGAAGAGTTGCAAGGTATTGTTCACCATAATACGCCCATTGCTCCATAGTCCAACCTTCGGGTAGGCCGGTTGCAGGAATAGGTGGTCCGCTATTGACAGGTTCTGGAGCTGCTGCTACAGGTTCAGGAGGTGCTGCTACTGTAGCTGGGCTTTCTCCCCATCCGTAATCTGGTGTTTGCTTAGTTTCGTAAGGAACGGTATCCGATTCTCTTCCTCTGAGCAATAATACTGCTACTAGAACGATTATCACAATTCCTAGTACGCCACCAATCGCTGTGGAAGTAGTCATGCCAAACAAGCCTTCAGCAGGCTTTTCTTTGACCTCTACCAATACTGATGCTGTACTTGATTTTCCGTCGTCATCGCTTACAGTCAAATTGACAAAGAATTTCCCTGGCTTGTCGAATTTAATTGTGAAGTTTTCACCAAAACCATCCTGTGTTGCACCTTCAGTATTCGGGTCGTCCCAAATGAATTGTAGGTTACTTCTATCGGTTGGAGAATCGGTAGACTCTTCACCGCTGAAAGTGATTGATTCGCCTTCAGTGATTACAAAGCCACCTTCCGGCACAAAGATACTTGCTGCTGGAGGGCGATTAACAATAGTCACATCAATCGAAAACGAATCGGTTGCATTATCGTCATCCCATACATTAGCAGTGATAGTTCGCAATCCCGGAGTTGTCCAAGAATATACCAAATCTGGTCCTTGTACGTCACAGTCATCGGTTGGAATACCATTCTCATCAGAATCGAGTGAGACGATTAAATCCCAGCAATACATCAATTCATCTTGGTCTGCTAAATCGGTTGCATAAGCACTCAAGTTGATGACTTCATCTTCAAACAGTGCTTGCTGTGCAGGTAGAGTATCTAGTACTGGATCGATATTGTTCACTCTAACATACCCAAGTACATCCATACTGGTCACACCATCATCGTCAATAGCGAATGCACGCACAGTGTGAATCCCAGAGGTTCCCCACGATGCAGAAATTGCTGAATTAGGTCCAGAGGTTGTTACGGTCCAATTCTGGTCCATATCATCTGGATACCAAGTAATTAGCAATCCTTCTCTGTCCGACAATGTGTCGTTGCCATCGATTTCGAGAGTCGCCATTACATCTTCGTCGATGTCCCAAGTACCATCCTCGCCAGCAAGATATGGGATTCCATCGATTGAGAATCGCATTTCACCGATTGTTGGTGCGACATTCATCACCTCATAGGTGATGGTGTCTGTAGTAGTTGCATTGTCATCATCTGTGACAACTACATCGATTGTGAATGTTCCTTCTTCTTCAGGAGAGAAGGTACAGTAAGGGCCGTACAATCCTTCTTGACAAGCACTTTCCGGCCATGAAATCGTGACATACTGTCCTTCTGGAGATATTGTATCAATATCGCCACTATCTGTTGCATTGAAGGTAATCGGTTGTCCAGCATAAACAGCAGGTGTAGTAGTTGTAAGGTTCACATATGGGTCACGGTTTAGCACTGTGGCGTTCATTACCATGTGAATCTCATCAAGTTCATCATCCACCAGAACCAGCTTGACTTCCCAATCACCATCATCTACCCATGACCAGTTGGCCATACATGATGTAGAGTCAATATACTCAGTACGAATTCCATCTTGAATCTCAAAGTAACACTCGACAGGCCCTCCATCTACGTCATAAGATGCTGATGCGTCTATGGTTACATTCTCAAACGTGTATACATTGTCTGCAAGTGTCATCAGTGCGACAGGCATTCTGCCGATGAAGATATCAAGTGAAGCGAAATTATTGGTTCTATTTGCATCTGCAGTGACGATCTCGTCAGGGTCGACTACAAACGAAAGAGTTTGAATGCCGATTGCTGCACCGTTAGGGACGGTCCAATTAACGTCAACTCTACCTTCAGAATATGGCGCCAATGCGGGTAAATTCCCTCTTATGGTAGCACCGTCAGGTGTTGTAATCTCCATCTCAGTGGCTGGAGAAGTTAGGACCCCTCTGTTTTGTGCAGGGACTGAGAAGTGTATGCTATCTCCAGGTAGTGCATTATATCCACTGGCTTGATTGAGAACTGTTGAATCGTTTCCTCTAGTTCTTGTTACAATCATTGATTCTGGTTGTGCGATTAAATCTACTCCAACTACGGATAGGTCCATCACTATCGTGGCAGCACCAACGATTTTACTTACAGGGTCCCAAATGATTACACCATTACTAGTCCAATCATCGGACGCAGGAGATGAATCTTGGAAGTATCCTACATCGAGATCTGGAGTAACTTCTCCATTACTATCCGTTGTTAAACTCATTATCGTGCCGTCAGATTCGTATCTTAATTGTAAATTCGTTCCTACTTCGTCATTGCCATTAACAGTCATGTGGCCTAAAATTTCCTCAGTCGCATTTGGTAAAATCGCAACAAATTCTGGCGTGACTTCGATATTGGTGTTTCTAATTCCTGGGGATGAAGCAATGTCCACTCCGCCAGAATCAGTCGGTGTGTATGTTTTCAATTTCCAATCGATTTGGAATCCTGCAGGGTTGACAATTCTGTACCAAGCGTAAGACCTCACTGCTGGACAGTACCAATCGAAACCACCTGCTGAACCGGTGTTGTTCCAGTTGTTTACTTTGTAGGAATCAGAGCAGCCAGTGTAATCTATACCTGATCCATCTTCACTTGGCTCACCATCTGCTGTGACCTGATAGGTTGTATTATCCTCTACATATGGAGTGTCAAATGAGGTAGGGTCGAAGTAATCAGAGGAACCAGTTACATTTGTTCCAGATTCATAAGTGCTAGTCCACTGGTCTCCAGTTCTTAGCGGAAAATCATACTTCTCTCGTGGAGGTTCGTATGCGGTAGTAAATGTGATATCTGCCAGATTTTGACTAAGGAAACCGATATTGAATGGAGCAAAATTCACTCCGAGGAAGAAAGCGGACTCCCATACAGATAGGTCACTTGCTCGTAAAATGTCAGTTCCTTCATAATCGATATCTAGTCTTCCAGATACACCTTCTAAGGTTGCTCCACTGTTTCCTGAAGTAAACTCGCCATCAATGTCTAGTTCGTAAACTAGGGTTTGAGTTCCTTGGATTGTTTCAAATCTGATATCTACAACTTCCATAGTTGTATCACCTGTTAGGGTGTTTAAGGATGCAGAAACGTTAGCTTGCTGGATTAGTTGGGCAACATCGAATTGGGTCTCATACACCCATTTGTCACCGATTCGCCACGTAGGAACATCGTGTACGCCATTGCTCTCTTCACTGAATTTGATGGATTCAGGAGCATCTAATTCTTCTAAAATCGAGAGAGGCCCATACGCCGTCATTAGTATGATGATAAAGATGGGAATTGCTCTTCGCATGCACATACGAAGACATCATCACATTTCATTCTGTCCTTCATCGGTTTGCTGCTTTTCCAAGTACTGATGTCCGTAATGTTGCCATTGTTCCATACTCCATCCCTCAGGTAGACCTTCATCCGGAATAGGAGGGGCTTCAGAGGCACTGTCTGTTTGTGTTTGCTCAGAGTCTAGGGAACCGAAAACATCCATTGATGGCGCTTCAAGTGGTGCTTCAATCGTTGGAACATCATCATCATCCCAAACAGATTGCTTCTTTTTCTGACCTCGCTTCAATAAGAGGGCAATTCCGGCAATAACGAGTGAAATTAACGTCAATTGAATGAACGGGTTTGCTTCTTCACCGGTCATCGATTGCACAACTTCTTCGAAAGCTGTCATATCAGGAGAATCAACTTCCACCACCATAGTCTTACTACTAGGATTCATAATTTCCTCGTCCCAAGCGATTGCCTTAATTTTGAATTTTCCAGCGCGTGGGAATTTGTATTCAACGGTAGAACCTACCAAGTCGGCATCGTTGTCCTTGATTCCGTCGCCATCGCTATCGGTTGAACAATCCACATCCCAAACAACCGTTAGATATTCACGATCGATTAGTGAATCCCTTGTGGGGGATGCGTCCAACGTAATGGTCTCTCCAGCAATGGCTTTGCTGGGAACATTTGCAAGAACAATTGGAGGTAGATTAAGAACGGTTATTGAGGCAGAAGAAGAGTTTCTAGCTCCATTATCATCAGTTGCATGGAATACAATATTGTACACTCCTGCGTTTTGCCAAGACCAAGTCAAATCTGTTCCTTCAACATCACAGTCATCATCAGCAGAACCGATTCCATCGGTGTCTGCTCCTGGGTCAACATCCCAGCAAACGATTAGTCCGTCCATGTCTGAAGAGGTATCCCATGCGACACCAGATAGGCTGACAGACTGTCCTTCAGCAACAGCCATGACCTCGGGTAATTCCTCGATTTGCGGCTCTAAGTTTTGAACATCGACCCAGCGCTCAACCCAGCCACTGTCGTATCCTTCTGAATCGATTGCTTTGACTAAAATAGTCTGCATCCCTGCATTTGTCCATACGGCAGGAACCCTTGATTCTCTACCATCAGTGCTAACGCCGAATGACCATTCATAACTTAGTCCAGATAAATCATCGATTGAATCTTCAGCCCTAGCGGATAGTTCGACAACTTGATCTTCTTGAATGTGCCAAGTCATCTGTCCAGTTGCTTCGATTAAGTTGTCATTTTCATCCCACATTGCAACCGCGACATCATGCGGAGCAATGTTGGTGAATTCTATGTCTATGGTTGCATAGGTTTGGTTGCCGTCATCATCTGTACCAACTGCAGTGAATGTGTGTAACCCTTCTTCCCATGCTGTAGTTGTACATACTCGGGTATAGTATCCTTCATCGCACTGAGCGTTTGGCCAGTGTATGTCTACCAATCCTGGCCATGGGTCTTCTGAGTCCGAATCGTTAGCGAATACATACAGCGTTACAGGGTGTTCAACCTTGACTTGACTTCTTTGAGAAATAATTGAAACACTAGGTGCGCGATTACGGATTTCTACTTCGAGTAGTTCGGTTATTGAATCACTTTCTTCGTCTGTGACAGTGACATAGACTGAGTAAATACCATCATCAATCCAAGTCCAATTGATAGAGCATCCATTACGCATTATTTGTTGGTTGGCTGTAGAGCGAGTACCATCATCGAATTCAATATCGAACATACACCATACCTCTCCACCATCTTCGTCGAATGAAGAGGAGGCGTCAACCAGAATTTTTTCATTGGTCCATGCTGTCAGATTTTGACCAACAAATGTCGGAGCGCTGCCAATGAAAATCGGAAGAACTCCGACATCATTTGCTGAATCAGCATCGTTCGGATTGGATAGTTGACGGTCTACTTCCCACTGTATCGTTTTGTTGTCGATACTAGAATTTACGTCAACCAACCACTCGATTTCGAATATGTATTGCTCGTAAAGTGCTAGAGCAGGCAATGGCTCAGAAATTTCAAATCCATCAGGATAAGTGATATGCGTGGTAGTTGGATTACTGGTGGTAATCCCACGGTTGTAAACCGGTAGCTGGATAGTTAGATGGTCGCCGGGTAGGACATTGAATCCAGAAATTGTGTTCAGGGTAGTCAATTCACCGCTTCTGTTTCGTAAAATACTAGATCTTTCGTATGCGGCTACAAGATCAAGCCCAACGATGTTTTCATCCAGTGTAATAGTCGCAACCCCATACATTCCTCCACTAGATGCTACGATTCCATGGCTGGACCAATCGACTGTAGTCGCCGAAGTATCCGTGGCTTCTCCAACTTGTACGATTGCCCAAGCGCTTCCATTTGCAGAAGTTACTGCTGTAGTTGAGAATCCTTCAGCCTCATGCCTAATTTCTACGGTTTGACCTGGCTGTGGAGTTCCTGATGAATCGGTAACATTAGCCCAAACTTCCACAGGGGTATTCAATGCAGTTATCGGGGTAGATAATTCTACATCTAGATTCATATTTCGATAACCAGGGTTGGTGTTTGCAACAACTCCTGTAGAGGCAATAGGCATGTACTGTTTCAATCTGAAATCAATGACTAGGCCAATGTCCTCCTCGGCATGTGACCAAGCGTAATTCCTTACTTCAGGGCAGAACCATTCGTATGATGTTTCAGTACCATTGTCGTCATATGATTTCAGCTCATACGAAGCATTGCATCCACCATATCCAATTTGTTCGCCAAGACTGTTGATAGGTTTACCAACATCTGTAATCTCCCAATTTGTGTGATTTGCGCCACTTGTTGGTTGTGGGAACGGCGTAATGTAGTCTGAAGAACCCGACCACGCGGTAGATGAAACATAGGATGTATTCCATGTCTCACCAATTCGTAGAGGGAAGTCGTAATTCTCACTCATCGGGTCATAAGTAGTGGTGATTGTGATATCTGCGATTTGTTGTGTTAATGATGAAATTCCGTATGGTACGTATCTGACATTGAGCGATAAATCTGTAGAGAGTTTGGCCAGGTCGGAGACTCTGCGAACTTCATCGACCTGATATTGAATGAATAGGTTTCCAGTATAACTTTCGAGAGTAACCCCTCCTTTGTCGAAATCTGCTTTCGATGAGGTCTCGTAAACCAGAGTTGGTATACCGTCAATATCCACTTCCGACACCGCATCAACAGTTGTTGTTGCATCACCATTAATCGTACCGACTGCTGCATTAACTCCAGCACTCTGAACTAGAACAGTGGGGTCGAAAGCGCCAGCATAAACCCACTTGTCACCCACTCTCCATGTGACAGTATCACTGACGCCAGGATCTTCGCTGCCAAGACCTCCCGCTTCTACTTGCGGAACCACAACTAATGTGGAAAGAAGGAGGATGACGGCCATCCCTACCTCTCGGCGCATGAATGCTTATGGAAACGGGGAATAGATATAGATGCGGGCGGCAAGTAAACTTGAGAAAATCGATATTTTGTAGTTAAATGTAATACATCATGCCATTTTGTATTTTCAGGCATAGACTCATGTCTAATGCCCAACTCGCCGAAACATGCGCTGGTTTGCATACAATGGCGATGCCGATGGCATCTGCTCAATGGTGCAGTGGGGATTGGTGTATGGAGTTGATGGAAAACGCATTACTGGTGTCAAACGCGACATCGAATTGCTCGATCGAGTTCTTCCAAGTTCGGGTGATGAAGTTGTGGTAATGGACATTTCATTGGCCCGGAATCATTCTATGGCGCAGGATTTGGCTCGGAAAGGAATCTCAGTGACTTGGTTTGACCACCATCTTGCAGGAGATGAGATTGAAGGAATCAATTCTTACATCGACACCTCCGACAATGTTTGCACTGCAAGAATTGTTGAACAACACATTGGCCAAGATTCAAATTGGGCTCAAGTAGCATTGCACGGCGATGGTTTGTCCAAACATTCCTCTCATCCTGAATACAGGGAATTAGGCGAGTTGCTAAATTACAATGGATATGGTGCTGATTTGACAGATCTGCATTTCCATCCAGACGATTTAATGATGCTATGTCTTGATTCAAAAACCCCTGAACAATTCATGCTCTCATCAGCATTTGCAAAACTCAAAGATGGATTTGAGACAGATATTTCGAATGCTGATATGATAGAAGAAAACGATGGTTTCTACTTACTTCCTAACGAGGCTTGGGCCCGCAGAGTTGTTGGAGTTATGGCACACAGAATCAATGAGAAAGGTTCTGGACCACACGTAATAGCGATTGACAAGGGAGATACATTCCAAATTTCAATGAGAGGCGAGAGCGGTATTGGCGAGTTATGTGCAATGTTCGGTGGAGGAGGCCGAGCAACGGCTGGCGGCATCGATAATCTGCCGAAGGCAGAGATAACAGCCTTGATGAATGAAGTCAACTCCCGAAGGTCTGCTTGAGGTGCTTGAATGCAAGACAGAATGACCCATCTTCAGAGATTGGAAGCCGAGGCTATCCATATCATGAGAGAGGTTGTTGCTGAAGCCGAAAACCCAGTCATGCTGTATTCGATCGGAAAGGATTCTTCAGTTATGCTACATATTGCAATGAAGGCATTTTATCCAGCAAAACCACCATTCCCGATAATGCATATCGACACCATGTGGAAGTTTTCTGAGATGATCGAGTTCCGCAATAAAATGGCTGAGGACCTTGGTTTGGAATTGATTGTCCATATCAATCCAGAAGGAAAACAGATGAAGATGAATCCATTTGTTCATGGTTCTGCAAAGCATACAGATGTGATGAAGACTCAAGGATTGAAACAAGCCCTTGACAAGCACGGATTCGATGTTGCATTCGGTGGAGCGCGCAGGGATGAAGAAAAATCACGAGCTAAGGAAAGGATATTCTCATTCAGAAATGAGAACCACCATTGGGACCCAAAGAGACAACGTCCTGAACTATGGAATGTTTACAATGCTCGCAAAAATCCAGGAGAAACCATCCGAGTGTTCCCACTTTCCAATTGGACAGAACTAGATATCTGGCAGTATATCCATCTAGAAAAAATCCCAATTGTACCGTTGTACTTGGCAAAGCCTAGACCTGTAGTTGAGAGAGATGGTGTACTGATTTTGGTAGATGATGACCGCCTGCCAATGAATGAAGGCGAAGAATCGATGATGAAAACCGTCCGATTCCGAACACTTGGTTGCTACCCGCTAACCGGTGCGGTTGAGTCAGATGCAGATACTTTGCCTGATGTTATTCAAGAGATGTTGTTGACAACGACTTCCGAGAGAGAGGGCAGAGTAATCGATTTCGATAGTTCAGCCTCGATGGAGAAGAAAAAGCAAGAGGGGTATTTCTGATGGTCCATGTAAGCGACCTAATCTCTGAGGACATTGAGTCCTACCTTGCTGCACACGAGCAAAAGGAGTTGCTGAGGTTCATTACTTGCGGTTCAGTTGATGATGGTAAATCTACACTGATTGGAAGAATGCTATACGAATCTCATATGCTATTCGATGACCACCTAGCTGCATTAGAAGCAGATTCAAAGAAGGTTGGAACTCAAGAGGGTGAGATAGATTTCGCTTTACTTGTAGACGGCCTTGCTGCTGAAAGAGAGCAAGGAATTACAATCGATGTTGCTTACAGATTCTTTTCTACCGACAAGAGAAAGTACATTGTTGCCGATACTCCTGGTCATGAAGAATATACTCGGAATATGGCTACTGGAGCATCTACTGCAGATGTTGCAATCATTCTAGTAGATGCTAGCCAAGGCGTTTTGACTCAAACTAGAAGACATTCTTTCATCGTGTCGATGGTAGGAGTTAAGCGAATTATTCTCGCAGTAAACAAGTTGGATTTAGTCGATTATTCTGAAGAAGTATTCAACCAGATTAAGTCTGATTATCATGAATTTGCGAGAGAGGCCCTAACCCTTGAGGAGATTACTGCAATTCCAATTTCTGCTCTCAAAGGAGACAATATTGTCGGTCCAAGCGAGAACACACCATGGTATGACGGTCAGTCTGTTATGGAATACTTGGAGGCTGTAGAAGTTGCTGCAAGTTCCCAATCACGTTCATTCAGAATGCCAGTTCAATGGGTAAATCGTCCTAACAGAGAATTCAGAGGATTCACTGGTCTAATCGGTAGCGGCTGCATTTCAACCGGTGAAAAAATCAGAGTATTACCTAGCGGAACAGAATCGACTGTTGCTAGAATTGTGACCTATGATGGTGACTTAGAATTGGCGGGTGCAGGTCGCTCAGTTACACTCACCTTAACAGATGAAATTGATATCTCACGTGGCGATATAATCGCTTCAGCAGATTCGCCTTGTAGTAGTGCTGACCAATTCCAAGCCCGCATACTTTGGATGGATGATGATGCAATGATGCCTGGTAGAGAGTACCTTTTCAAATCGAATTCACAGACTTCATCGATGACCCTTGGTCGTCTAAAGCATAGAATCGATGTCAATACTTTGGAAGAACTACCCGCCAAAGTTCTAGATATGAATGAAATTGGTGTTTGCAATATATCGTTGTCATCTCGTATTGCGTTCGATCCTTACGATGAAGACCCTGTAATGGGTGGTTTCGTAATTGTCGACCGTATGACAAACAATACCGTGGGGATGGGATTGATTGACTTCGCTCTTCGCAGAGCTGATAACATCCATTGGCAATCGATGGATGTCACTAAGCAAAGCAGATCAGAACAGAAGAGTCAGCGCCCTAGGTTAATCTGGTTCACAGGCCTTTCAGGTTCTGGAAAATCGTCTATTGCCAACATCTTAGAAAAGAAGTTGCAAGCGATGGGACGCCATACCATCACTCTAGATGGAGATAATATTCGACACGGATTGAACCGTGACCTTGGATTCACTCAAGCGGACCGTGTTGAGAATATTCGCAGGGTTGGCGAGACATCCAAACTGATGGTTGAAGCAGGACTGATTTGTATTAGTTCATTCATCTCTCCTTTCGCATCTGAAAGAGGAATGGTTCGCAATTTGATGAGTGAAGGAGAATTCATCGAAGTCTTTGTCGACACACCACTTGAAGTGTGCGAGGAAAGGGATGTCAAAGGACTGTACGCCAAGGCGAGAGCAGGAGAGTTACCTAATTTCACAGGAATCTCTAGTCCGTATGAATCTCCACAAAACCCCGAAATCAGAATCGATACAACTCAAACAACAGCCGAGGATGCTGCTGAGCAAATCATCGATTACTTGAGTCGCTCTTGAATTCTCTTTGCGACTTCATCCCATTGAAGAGAATCTCTCAGTTCGATTATTGCCTTTCTCGAAGAATTTAGTTCATCTTCAGATAACATGGAAATGCTTGCGACAATATCGTCAACACTTCCCCCTCGCATTCTAATGGCTCCACTTACATCATCAAAAATTGGAATTGGAGATACTGCGATAGGTGCTCCTGAAGCAACACCCATTCTAACTGCTCCAGATGCAGATTCCTTGGTGTTCTGGTAAGGGAAAACCAACAAATCACATTTTGCTAGAGTAGCGATTGCAACATCATCATCTAAGAAATCAGTAACCAGTTTCACACGGCCTTGCAGACCTTTGTTTTCGATGATTGAATTGATTTTTTTCTCGGTATTCCCTGTGCCTTCTCTAGTTGCGCACAATAAGAGAAGTTGGTCCCAGCCAGGCAGTCGCTCGAATGCTTCAACTAGTTGCAGTTGGCCTTTGTGAGGCAGCAAGAATCCAAAGGTTCCCATCACTTTACCTTCAACGGGTAGTGCTTGTGCAGAATCTGATGGAGGAGGATAGATGCCGTGCGGGATCATTACGACATTGTCTTCAATTCCTAAATGTCTGAGGTTTTCAACATCGGCATTTGTGTGAACCATTACTGTCGAACAGGTTTTGAGACCTTCAACCGCTTTCTCGATTCTTTTGCTTGGGAAAATGATTGAACGGTCACGTGTGTTGTGCATTGTGATTAATACCTTGACTTCCATATCGGCTAATTTTAACAACAACTCATTGAGATAAGAGAAGCGAATTAGTCCCGGTTGGTGTTGAATCACTACTGTATCAATTCCTTTGGCTGCAATTTGAGCAATTATTCCACCGAAGAAATTTGAATCTCGCTGCCAGCAAGGAATTGCGCCTTCCACATCACCTTCACCAGATTGGCACATGACTACTACATCTTCCATTTGTTCAACTAAGAAGCGAGAGTAAGTTGCAATGCCACACCTGATTCCCCAGGTGCTTATCCAACCAATCATTTTCATCACTCCTCGAAGTCAAAATTCTGGTATGTCTCTAGAATTGACTTAACATCTTTAGAACGAGGTGAATACTTCTTCTTTCTTTCACGCAAAGCGAACTCGTCCATATTTACATCTAATCCAATTGACTGGAAAGCATTGATTGCATCTTCATTTGTATACGGATATCGCAAGAAAGCAATATTGTCAATACCGTTCTGCTTGGCTTCTCTGAAACTCTCTAGGAACATTGAGAATCCAACTGGGTCTTCTGGGAAGGATTGTATGAATCTTGACAGAGGGATTTCTGGAGCATTGATTCCTAAGCACATCTTTGCTGCATTAGCAGTAAGGAATTTCCTGCGGTCCATCGAACGAATTGCATCGAGATAATCTCCATGAATTACTAAAATCGGCTTTCCAATACTGACGCCAGGGTGTTGTTTGTGACAGATAAGGCCGTAATTCTCAGGTCTTGTTCGCAAACCTTGTTTTTGCATATGGTCACAAAGAGCATTAGACGCTACGCCACCATGTGAAACAACCCAGACATCGATACTTTCAGCATCGACCTCACTAGGCCCTAATGGCTGCATTGAGATCACAGCAAGTCAGCTAACTCGTCTTGGATAATCTGGACTGCCTCAAGAATCTCGTCCTTGTGGCGAGCGCCGGTGATTACCATCTTACCTGATCCGAAAATCAGACAGACTACCTTAGGATAGTCAAGACGATAGATTAGACCAGGGAACTGCTCTGGCTCATATTCGACCTTGTCGAAAGGTAGGTGGAAGGTTAGGTTGTTTAGGTTCAACTTACGTGGCTGACCAGCTTGTGGCTCGCCGGTGAACTTGTCATTTCCGTCATAGTCTTCAGGGTAGTGAAGAGCATAGGTTGCGACCATGTTCTGTACTTCAATTTCGACATCCTTTAGATCCCATGTTGTGATTCCAGCAGAGCGTAGATCGTTGATCATGCGCTCGATACCAGTGTGGATGTTATCCTCGTCCTTTCCACCTGTGCACACAGCACGTCCGGAACGGAACATTAGGATAGCAAGTTTAGGGTCGGATACACGGTATACGACACCAGGGAATTGCTCCGGTTCATACTCACAATTCAACTGAATTGCGATGTCTGGCAGGTCTAGTTCTTCCGCTACTCTTGTACTAGCAACGACATTTACTACTGTTAAACGGTCCTCATCGTTCATAAAAGGGCCGATTATAAACCCCTATATAAAGCAGAGTACCTATTCATATGGGTTCCAAAGTGGGGATTTTTTGTCATCATCCACTTTCATTCCAGATGATGCGAGCCTACTGATTTGGGTCCTGCCTCCAGCCAATTCAATCGCTTCGCTCGTAGTCTTAGGGTCTCTGGTTAGGGCAATCATGCACCCTCCACCACCAGCCCCAGTTAACTTGACGCCCAGAGATGTAGGGGCAGCGGCAGATATCAGGGATTCAAGTTCAGGACAAGACACTCCAATGCTTCTCAATAGAAGGTGATTTTCGCTCATTGCACGCCCTACTGATTCCATGTCTCCATTCATTAGCGCTGCAATACCTCTTCTTGCAACGATTCCGATGGTCTCAATTTCACGCATCTTTTCTGGTTGGTTTTCAAGTAGAGTCGCCACCTTAGCAACTTGCTCAGATGTAGGTGCATGGATTCCAGTACTACCTATCACCAACCAAACATCGTCAAGATTTTCTAAATCAACAGAGTGAACTTCCCATGTTACATCGTTTAATTGTCTGGAATAAAGCCAATTCAAATCGGTCTCAACTTTATCTGAAAGCACGATACAACCTCCGTGTGCGCATGTGCTTGAATCCATTGGCGATGCCCTTCCACCCTGTGCGTAAGCTTCTACAGCATGAGTTAGGATTGCACATTCATCTTCATCCACAGATTTTGCACCATATGTCACAGAATCGCCTTGAGTAACTTCCCACGGGCCTTCGTAAACCTGGTTCGGTCTTGCAGCAGTCCATCCTTCTGCCCAATCATCATTCGTGATTTGACGTCCTCTGGCGCATCGTAATGCAGCGCTTGCAGCTACTGAAAGAGCAGCAGATGAACCCAATCCACTCGCCGTGGGAATATTTCCATTTATTTTGACAGATAATGGCGGACCACCATCCCAAAGGCGCTGCCTCAAAGCTTCGACATGAGGGTGTCGTTGTGGATGGAAAGACATTCCATCAATACGCCAGTCCTCACTCAATTCCAAACTGACACTCATTCTTTGATCGATTGCGACAGCGACTGCAGGCTGGCCATAAACCACGGCGTGTTCTCCGAAGAGAATGCACTTGCCGGGCGCGCTAGCCTGCACCATGTATAGCGGTTGTAGAGGTGGTACTTGGCCGTTGGGTTGAAGGAGGGAATCCTCTTCGTGTGTTTGATGCAACACCCACTCGATGTATCATATGCTGGTATTTCAGGGTGGTACATACTGTTAGTTCTAGGGGTTGTGTCTATTGGTTTCTTTACATATCAAGTGCAAAAAGCCACAAGATTGGTACTACTAGGTGCTAAGGATAACCGGTTCGATTCATGGGGAGCGCGTCTCAAAGAAACAGCAAGTGTTTGGCTAGGGCAGAGAAAGGTTCTGGAAGACCCAGTCGCTGGAGTAATGCATGTTCTGATGTTCTGGGGATTCTTGATGCTGTCCACAGATATGTTTGACCTTGCAAGCGGAAACAGATTCAGTGAGCATTTACTTCCGGAAGTCATCAATCCTTTGTGGAATGGAATGGTAGAGTTGGGATATACCAGCGCCCTGATTGGATGCTTCCTCGCATTGAACCGTAGAGTGTTATTCACTCCTGAGAAATTGAAGGGCAAGAGCCAGTTGGAAGGAAATGTCATCCTTCTGCTCATCATGACGATTTGTACTACTGCATTCGTAATCGAAGCAGGCGAAGGTCCTGACCCGACTTACGAAATGGTTGGTGCTTGGGTCGCTGAAAGTTTCACAATAACGCAATCGGTTGTAAATTGGGCTTATTGGGCCCATATGCTTGCAATCTGTACTTTCATGTTCCTAATACCGCTATCAAAGCACATGCATTTAGTGATGGCTCTACCAAATGTGTTCTTCTTTGACACACAGCCAATGGCGAAAATGCGCCCACTCCAAGTTGATGAGAACGGTACTGCAGTTTCGCTTGATGAATTGGACTTGGAAACATTCGGTGCTGCTGAATATACACAACTTTCCTGGAGGAGTTTGATCGATGGCTGGGCATGTACTTCGTGTGCACGCTGTCAAGATGTGTGCCCCGCATATGCTTCAGGTAAGGACCTAAACCCGATGCAGATTATCCACGATGTTCGGTCATACGCGAATGAGCACTCTCAACTATTGATGAAGGGAGAGGCTCCTGAAGAAGACATAATTTCACGATTCGGAGAATCCGCAATTTGGGCATGTACCACATGCAATGCCTGCGTAGATGTCTGTCCTGTAAACATTGAACACGTGCCAAAACTAACCGATGCTCGTCGCCATCTGATGATGGAGAGAATGGAGTTCGATGAATCGGTTGAGGACACTGTAATGCCTTTGATGATGACTATCGAGAACCTCGAGAGCGACTCAAACCCATATGGTATACCAATGCACGAGAGAGGAGATTGGGCAGCTGACTTAGATGTCAAGGTTGCAGAACCTGCAGAATACATCTACTTCGCAGGATGTGCTGCATCATTCGATGAGAGAAACAAGAAAGTTGCAAGAGATACAATTTCGATAATGAAAGAGGCAGGCTTAGATGTAGGAATTCTAGGAATGCAGGAAGGATGTAGTGGAGATGCTGCACGCCGTGCTGGAAATGAATATCTATTCCAGATGCTCGCAGAAACCAACCTCGCAACATTCGAAGAAATCGG
>CEVN01036765.1_pt1 | contig 16372 bp, 16 predicted proteins | sample 427041 | NCBI WGS metagenome assembly CEVN01 (sample SAMEA2623463, study PRJEB7988) | marine metagenome | biome: marine biome (ENVO:00000447); feature: surface water layer (ENVO:00002042); material: "saline water (ENVO:00002010), including plankton (ENVO:xxxxxxxx)" | depth 5 m
ACAGGCGACAATTTTTACACCTCTTGACCTAATTTTCAAGGACTTTAGCATTTCCCAGGCTACTTTTACTTCATCTATAGGGTCAGATGCAAGAGAGACTCTGATAGTGTCACCAATTCCTTGCATCAGAAGTCGACCTAATCCTATGGATGATTTAACTGTTCCTGTTTTTAAAGACCCAGATTCTGTAATGCCAAGATGCAAAGGCTGTTCTATCAAATCCGATATTTTTTCATAACTCTCGACTGCCATAAATATATCTGAAGATTTAATGCTTAATTTAAAATTCTCATAATTGTTCTTGAGTAGTATCTCAACATGCCTCATTGCTGATTCAACAAGTGCATCTGCATTTGGTTCTCCATATTTCATTTGTAGATCTTTCTCTAATGAGCCGGCATTCACTCCAACTCTAATAGGTATATTTTTATCTTTGGCTGATGCGATCACTTCTTTAATCTTTTTTTCACTGCCAATATTACCTGGATTTATTCTTACGCAATCAACACCATATTCCAGCACTTTTAATGCGATCTTATAGTCAAAATGAATATCAGATACTAGAGGTATATTGCTAGCTTTTTTTATTTCCTTAAAAGCTTCAGCTGCTTCCATGGTTGGCACTGAAACTCTAACAATATCTGCCCCTACATCTTCAAGTTCATCAATTTGTTTTATGGTCGACTTTATATCGGTGGTTTCTGTATTAGTCATTGACTGCACAGATATTGGTGCATCCCCACCTACAGGTACATCACCAACCCAAATTTTTCTTGTTTTCTTTCTTGGGATGGTCGATTCTTTCAATTTAAAAATTTAATTTAAAAAATTTCAGATTCGTTGAAAAAATAAGAAATTTCGCGTTCTGCACTTTCCGAGGAATCCGATCCATGAACAGCATTAGCATCAATTGATTCTGCAAAATCTGATCTAATTGTGCCTTGGGCAGCCTCTTCTGGATTTGTATTTCCCATAAGCTCTCTATTGGCTTTAATAGCATTTTCACCAGATAAGACTTGCACAACAACTGGGCCAGAAGTCATGAAGTTAATAAGTTTGTCAAAAAAAGGCTTACCTTTATGCTCTGCATAAAATCCCTCTGCCATATCCTTATCTAAATGAAGCATTTTTATAGCTATTATTTTTAGTCCCGCACTTTCAAATCTATCTAAAATTTTTCCTAAAACATTTTTTGCTACCGCATCAGGTTTTATGATTGATAATGTCTTTTCCATTTTAATCTTTCTCCTCTATCCAGTTTTGTTGAATGGACTCTAAAATTCTTTCATTACACCTATCATGATCATCATCAAAATCATCAAGAGACGTAACTAAACTTCGCAATTCAACAAAATTTATCCACTGTGGATCTTTTTCTGGGTACTTCTCAGAAAGTTCAATTGCTATATCAAGAGTATCGGTCCACTTAAGCATAGTTATGTTAACTCAGAAACTTGGTTAATTGTATATTTAGGTATTTCAATCACTGTTACATCTTCAGTTGGCACTACTTGGCAGCTTAGTCTTGATGTCGACTGCAAACCCCATGCTTTATCAAGAAGATCTTCCTCTTCATCACTAGCCTCTTTAAGACTATTGAAACCCTCTTTTACTATTACGTGACATGTTGTACATGCGCATGCTTTTTCACATGCATGCTCAATGTTTATTCCATTGCGCAAACAAGCATCTAAGATAGTCTCATCTTTTTCAATATCTATAGTTGCTCCATCAGGACAGATTGTCTCATGAGGTAGAATTTTTAACTTTTTTTTTGAGCAGTTCCTGCGTCTTCGGATTTGGTATCTTCATCTCGAACAGTAAAACTTTCACCGCAGCCACATACTGCACTTGCATTTGGGTTTATAAATTTAATGCCCTGATTTAAGCCTTCGATCATAAAATCAACTTGACTACCTTTTATTATTTCAAGCGAATCAGTAGGTATTACAAATTGAATATCATCAACAACTAATTTGTGATCAGATTTATTGCTTTTGTCTGTGAACTCAAAATAATAAGAATATCCATTACAACCCATCTTTTTAACTCCTAACTTAACCTTATTCTCTCTGCCCTGAAGGGAAATTTTATGTTTGAAATGAGCTAAAGCCTTAGGTGTAAAATTTAAGATTTCAGGCTTATGCTTTCTTGGATTCATAGTCTGCAATGGCTTTTTTAATACTGTCTTCAGCAAGAACACTGCAATGTATCTTTATTGGTGGCAATTCTAGCAAATCAGCTATTTCTCTGTCTTTAATATTCTTCGCTTCTTCTAGTGTCTTTCCTAGAAGCATTTCTATCATTTGTTGACTTGATGCAATTGCAGAGCCACAACCATAAGTCTTAAATTTGCAGTCAGTAATAATATTGTTGTCATCTACTTCTATCTGGAGTCTCATGACGTCGCCGCAAGCAGGTGCTCCAACCATTCCAGTGCCCACACTACTTGAATTTACATCTAATCTACCAACATTGTTTGCTGATGGATTGTTCAAAGTATCCTCAAACTTTTTTATTACTTTTCTTGAATAAGCCATAGTTTATTTAATGGGGTGCCCATTCAACTTTTTCAAGATCAACACCATCTAGGTACATATCCCATAAAGGTGACAATTCTCTAAGTTGTCCAACCACCCTCTTGGTTGTTTCTGCTACCATTTTAACTTCTTCTTTAGTAGTAAATCTACCAAAAGAAAATCTAATTGAGCTATGTGCTAACTCATCAGGCCTTCCCAATGCTCTGAGAACATAAGAAGGTTCTAAGCTTGCAGAAGTGCATGCTGAACCAGATGAAACTGCTACATCTTTAAGTGCCATTATTAAAGATTCGCCCTCTACATATGAAAAACTAACATTTGTTATGTTTGCAACTTTATTTTTTTGATTGCCATTTAGTACAATTTCTTCAATGTCTGATATTTCATTCCAAAACAACTCTGATAGCTCTTTGATTTTTTCATTGTCTTTTGTCATTTCTTTTTTTGCTAAATTGAAGGCTTCACCCATGCCTACAATCTGATGCGTCGCTAGGGTTCCTGACCTAAATCCTCTTTCATGCCCTCCTCCATGTATAAGTGCTTCAAGCCTAACTCTAGGCTTTCTTCTTACATACAAAGCGCCCATACCTTTTGGTCCGTAACACTTATGGGCTGAAAATGACATTAGATCAACATTTAGTTTAGATAAGTCTACTTCTATTTTTCCAATACTTTGTGCTGCATCAACATGAAAAATTATATTTTTTTCTCGTGCAAAATTACCTATTTGTTCAATATCATTAATTGAACCCAGTTCATTATTGATATGCATCAATGAAATCAAGATTGTTTCATCTTTAACATGCTTGTTTATCTCTTCTAGTGTTATTACTCCATCTTGATTTGGGTCTAGATATGTTACTTCGAAACCTTCTCTTTCTAGCTGCCTGCAAGGATCTAATACAGCTTTGTGTTCAATCTTGGAAGTAATAATATGATTCCCTCTGTCCTTATAGAATCTAGCTGCGCCTTTTATAGCAAGATTGTCTGATTCTGTCGCTCCCGATGTCCAAACTATTTCTCTTGAATCTGCATTTATTAAGTCTGCTACCTGTAATCTTGCTTTTTCAACAACTTCTTCTGCCTTCCATCCAAACTCATGAGATCTAGATGATGGATTACCAAAGTTTCCATCCAATAATAAACACTCATGCATTTTTTTAGCAACTCTTGGGTCAACAGGAGTCGTAGATGCATAGTCAAAATATATAGCTTTGTTTTTCATGGTTAATCTTATTATAAGAAATGTAGGGGTTAGAGTAAAAAAACTAAAGAGTTATGCCTAATTTGTGGGCTACTATTTGATAAGATTCAACGACATCCCCAAGGTCTTTTCTAAATCTATCTTTATCTAAGCTTTCTCCGGTTTCTGCATCCCAAATTCTGCAACCATCTGGAGTAAATTCATCGCCGAGTATTAAAACATCACCAGATCTTCCGTATTCAACTTTATAATCAACTAAAATTAAACCCACTTCCCTGAAGAGCTTACAAAGAAGAGAATTAATTTTAAATGTAATTTCTTTCATTTCTACAATTTCTTTTTCAGTTCCCCATCCAAAAGCTGTTATATGGTTATCATTTATAAGTGGATCTCCAAGTTCATCATCTTTTAAAAAAAACTCGAAAAGAGGTTCTTCAAACTTAATGCCTTCCTCTACGCCTAATCTTCTACATAATGATCCTGTAGCAATATTTCTCACAACACATTCAACTGGTAACATATCAAGTCGCTTTACAAGACTTTCATTTTTATCGATCAATTTAAGAAAATGGGTTTCAATTTCATTATTAGCTAAATGTTGCATAATGAAAGCATTAAACTTGTTGTTAATTTCTCCTTTGCCCTTCAATGCTTCTTTTTTCTTTCCATCAAAAGCAGATGTATCATCTCTATAAACCATTAACAACTCAGATTTATCAGATGTTTCATAAAGCGATTTAGCTTTGCCTTCTGAAATGAGATCAAGTTTTTCTATCATGATAATGATTCATTTATTTCATCAACTAATTGGTCAACAGTTATATTGGTATTAGATAATTTTTTAAATTCTAAAAGTGTATTGCCATCAGATTGTGAAAAAATTAATTCATAATCTGCATCAACATTCTCCTCTCCATCAAAGAGACATCCAGTTTCCGGACAGTACCTTTCAGTATTTGCTGAGGAAAGCAGATTATTTAACCAGCCCGTATTTTCTTTTTTAACTTTAATTTGAATGTATTTTAACTCTCTATTTCTATCAGATACTTCATAGCCTGTTTTTTCTATTGCTCTGGAAATTGCCGACCAAGTTCTTTCAAATGGAAGCCTAAATTCAATACCTATCTCTTTTTTTACATAAACAATTCGTGCTTTTTTATTCAAGTTTAAACCTTGCGCTGCAATTGAATCGCCCTGATAACCTGGTAGATTTTCAGACAAATAGGATGCCATTTGTTCAAAAAATTCCTGATCTTTGCTTGTTTTGTCCTCATTTGATAAATAAATCTCTGAGCTGTTGTTCTTTATTCCATGTTCGAGTGTTATAAACATGTTGTCTTCAGATTTAACTGCATTTATTTTTCCATTTTCAGCACTCTCAGAAATTAGATTGTATTGATTATCGAATAGATAATCTTTCACTAAAGGCCAAGTTTTTGATGGCAATGCTTCCATATATATCCAATAAATACCTCCTAGCCTTCGAATTTCCACACTTTCAGTACCCTCAGATGAAAATATTTTTTTTGGTCTTGGTACTAAACCTTCCTTTAAATAACTCTGCCCCTCTGGTGGATAGGGGAAATCATTTGAGATTTCTAATGCTTCAAATTCTTGCTCAAGTTCTGATTTTGTTATTTCTTCACTAAACCTATCATTTGGATTTTCTCTCACCAACAAACAACCATCTTCAGGACAATACTTCTCGGTATTTTCTGTAACTGAACAATTTTCCAGAATAAGTATTCCAAAAATTAAAAAACTAAATTTTAATAAATGCTTCATATATTTCTTCCCTAAATTCCTCCGAGAGTGGATGCAAAGGTAATCTAAGATTATTCTCTAGTAAAGACATTTTTTCAAGTAAGAATTTACATGGGCTTGGACTTGCTTCTGTAAATAAAAGTTCATAAAGGTGTAAATATTTTGTATTAATTATTTCTGCCTCTTTAAATTCCTTAGAAAAACATAAATCACTTAATTCTTTTATCTGTTTTGGAATTACATTTGCTGCTACAGATATAATTCCATCTGCTCCTTCTTTCATGAAACTTACAAATGTTGGATCATCTCCAGATAACAACAAAAATTCTGGCTTCATTGCTCTCACTTTTAAAAGGTCTTTAAATCTGTCAGGATTATTTACAGCTTCCTTTATTCCGGTAATGTTTTCTATTTCAATCAATTTAAGAACAGTTTTAGGCATTAGATCAACTCCTGTTCTTCCTGGAACATTATAAAGAGTTATGTCAGCTCCTGTTTTGGATAGCTCTGTGTAATGAAGAAACAATCCCTTTTGTGAAGGTTTGTTGTAATAAGGTGTTACTGCTAAACATTGATTAATATCATGCTTTAAAGCTACTTCTGCTAATTCACAAGCTTCCCTTGTTGAAGAGCTTCCAATTCCTGCCATTAAGGGAATATTTGTAGCATTTTTTGCAAATTGAAATATTTCTTCTCGCTCTGTTTTATTTAATGTTGCTGACTCTCCAGTGGTTCCAACAAGAACTATTCCATCTGTTCCAGAATCTTCATGGAATTTAATTAGACTGGCAAATGAATCGAAATCGATTGCCCCTTTATTATTCATTGGAGTAACAATTGCTACAATACTTCCTTTCAAAATAATTTTTCCTATAATCTATTCATGAATGATAAAACAAAAGCACCGAGTTTTTTAGGCTTAATTGACGAAAGTGAACATTTAAGTCTTGAAGATTTCAAAGGAAAATATTTAGTAATATATTTTTACCCAAAAGACAAAACCTCTGGATGTACTGTAGAGAGTCAAAATTTTAGAGATTATATGAAAAAATTTAAAGCGAAAAATTGCGCTGTTGTTGGAGTTTCAAGAGATTCAATTAAATCTCATAAAAGCTTTCAAGAAAAAGAATCTTTAAATTTTCCTCTAATATCTGACCCAGATGAAAAAATGTGTAATGCATATGGGGTAATGAAAGAGAAATCCATGTATGGAAGAAAATATATGGGTATTGAAAGAAGTACTTTTTTAATCGATCCAGATGGAATGATCATAAAAGAATGGAGAGGAGTAAAAGTTCCTGGACATGTTGAGAATGTTTATCAAGCTCTTATATCTCTAGATTAAGAATCTAAATATTTCCAATTATCCATTAACGATTTAATAAAGCTGGATAAGGGGACAGCAAAAAATATTCCCCATATGCCAAAAAGAGCACCAAAGAAAAAGACTGAGAGTAAGACTACTACTGCAGGTAATTTGACAACACCTGACATTAAAAATGGTAGAAATATATTTCCATCAATAAATTGTAAAACTGCAAACGCAAATAGAATTACTAACACATATGGTTCAAATCCAAATTGAGCAAGCGAAACTAGTAATATAGGGAATGTCATAAATACTGGGCCGAAGAAAGGGATCAATTGACTTAAACCCAATGTTACTCCTACAAGAATTGGACTCTCTAAGCCAAGCGCCCAAAACATTAAACTTCCGGTAATGGCTACTATAATTACTTCAATAAATTTTCCCTTAAAATAGTTCTGAACATTTTTGTTTGTCTCATTCCAAACTCTAACTAAAAACTTTCTTTTCTTAGGCAATAAAGTTGAGAAACCTGAGGATAATGTATCTGTGTCCCATAACCAGAAAAAAAGGAAAATTGGAATAAGGGTAAGTCCTAAAAGAAGATTCCAAGTTTCTTGGATTCTAGATATTCCAAAAGACAAAGCCTTTGCAGCAAAACCACCAAAATCTGATAGTAAACTTTGGGCTCCATCAATGGACTGAATAGGAGAGTCAACTGACCACGTTAACCATTCTCTTTGACCAAGGAAATCTCTTATAGGCTCATCTAAAAAAGCAAAATTGGGAATTTCGGATATGTATCTTTGCGCTTCATTTACAAAAAGAGGAATGAATAGTAATAGAAATAAAATTGCAATTAAAAGAGCTATTAAAAATGTAGTTATGACGCTGATTCCTTTAGGAACTCCTATTTTAGTAAAATATACATGAACTGGATTAAATAAGAATGCTAAAACTATGCTGGCTAATATAAATGAGGATAGACTGCCAACCACCCATAAAGAAAATAGTCCAACAGCTATAATCATAAAGAGAAACATAAACTGTTGATTTTTAATTAAATTATTTAATCTCATTTTTTTGAATCTTCCTATAAAATAGTTATCAGATAATTATAGTTAACTCTGATGATTAAAAAAACAATTCATTTTTTTCTTTGCGTAATTCTTTCAAACATTCTTTATGCGCAAGAAAAGACAATTGAACTACCTCTAATAGGTGATAGATTGAGTGGTGCTGTATCAGAGACTGAAGAACAAGCATTAGGAAGACAGTTTCTAAGAGATTTAAAGAAGGATGCAAAAATTCTTTATGATCCTATTGTTCAAGAGTGGGCTGAGCTATTCATTTATAAAATTAGTGAAAATAGCAAGGTTAGTAAAAAAACATTCGAAGTATTATTAATAGAAGATAATAATTTAAATGCTTTTGCTGCTCCTGGAGGAATAATTGGAATTAATGCGGGTTTATTCAAATATTCTGATAACGAAGCTCAATTTGCTTCCGTTGTTTCTCATGAATTAGCACACCTAAGTCAAAGACACTTTGCTAGGCAAATTTTAGAAAATAGTGACCGAAGCAATGCAAGTATGGCAACAATACTAGCTTCAATAGTTGTTGCAGTAACAACAAGAAGCCCAGCAGCTATTTTAGGCGGTCAAGGATTGCTTGCATCGCAACAACTAAGGTTTTCAAGACTTTATGAGACTGAAGCAGATAGAGAAGGATTCATTACCCTAAAAAATTCTGGTTATAACACCAATGAAATGGCAGAAATGTTCAAAAATATGCAAGAGTTAAGAAGATTAAGCGGTGATAATATTCCAGAATTTCTATTAACGCACCCTATAACTACCAGAAGAATTACAGAATCAAGAGAACGAGCAAGAGGATCAGAGGGTGGCAAAATTGATAGCCTTAATTTTAGGTTAATTAAACAAAGAGTTAAGTTTTTAATGACTGATAATCTTTCTATTAGAGCTTTTGAAAAAGAAATTGGAGAAAGTGATGATGATTTATATTTCAGAGCTCTATTAGAGATGAAGAAATTAAACTTTACTAAATCTATAGAGATTCTCGAATTACTAGAAAATAAATACCCAGATAACTTAATAATTAAAACTACAAAAGCAGAAGTATATACCGAGTCAGGTAATGTTAAGAAAAGCAAAGACTATACAAAAAAGCTTCTTGAAGTTTCTCTTGGAAATTATCCTCTTAGCTACAATCTTGCAAATACTTACATTCTAGAAGAGAACTATCTTGCTGCAGAGCAAATATTAGAAGATATAAAGTTCTATCGTCCAGTAGATATAAATTTATTGAAAGATTTAAGCGCGGTACAAAAAAACAGTAATAATATGCTTGGTTACCATTTAACTAATAGTGAATTTCTTTTTTATTCAGGGAGATATGAAGAAGCATTAAGAGACCTGCAGGAGGCTAGAAGAATTGCAAGGAATAATTTTAAAATAAGAGAAATAATTACTGAAAGAATCTTAATACTTCAGACTTATGTTCAATCTAATAGAAGGCGAGGCTAAATATTTGATTTTAAAAAATCATTAATTTCTTTCAATATTGTTTTTCTTTTAATCTCTGTAAGAGGTTCATGTCGCATATCTTGATAAGATTTAAATTCTGATTTAAAACCACATTCAATTAGTAATTCAGATATTTTCTGAGCCTGTTTGCCGTTTTCATTTATAGGATCTTTATCTCCTGTCAAAACTAGAAATGGAATATTTAGGTCCATAGAAGAAAAACTTTCTTTGGTCCAAAGATTTTTAAATCCTGATGCTAAATCTTTCCATAGTTGAATTGTTTTAGGGAACCCACAATATGGATCAGCAATATATTCATCGACTTTAATATTATCTCCTGAAAGATAATCGTGGGTTGTTCTATTGGGCTCAAAAAAAGAATTATGTTTTAAAGTGGTATGCTTTTCCATCTCATTACTTACAGATTTTCTATCCTTAAATGTATATTCTGGCCATAAAAGAAGATTATTAAGGAAAAGAAGGCCTGGACTTATACTGAATGCAGCACTAAGAATAACACCATGAAATGAGATATTTCTCTGAAGTAAAGAAAGGGTTAATGGTGTTCCCAAGCTATGGCTCAAAATATAATGATTTAAGGATGGGTTCTCTTTTCTGACATGTAAATTCATCTCAGCAAGTTGATCTACAACAGCATCATAGCCACTCTCCTCTTTGAAATAACCTTTAAGCTTGCCATCAGATATATGTAAGCCATGACCTAGATGATCATTACAATAGACTATATAACCCGCGCTATTTAAGAAATCTGCTGTCTCAACATATCTGCCATGGTATTCGGCAAGTCCATGAGCAATCTGAACAGTTCCAATTGGACTTTGAACATCATCCCAAACAACACCCCTTAGATTACCATGCTGACTAGGAAGATTTATTTCTTTCATTCTAATATTTTTGCATAGCTTTCTAATTCTTCTCTTTCTGTCTTAAAGCTATTTGCTGGATGGTCTGGATCTTCATAACCTAAAGCAATTCCACACCAAAGAATTTCATCATCACCATAACCAACATGATCTTTTATTAGTGTTGGCAGTCCTGCCCATGCTTCTTGAAGACAAGTACCAAGACCCTCTCCTATTGCAGATAGACAAAGATTTTGAATGAAATGTCCTACATGCCCCCACCCATTTGGGCCTACAGCTTTGTTTACAGTAATAAATAAGCCAACTGGAGCACCGAAAAATTCATAATTCTTTCTTGCTTGCTCAACTCTCTTATCCATATCTTCTTTGGCAATACCAAGTGCTCCATATAGTGCAAAACCTGTAGTCCTTTGTCTTGCCTTATACCAGTCTGGTCTTTCCTCTGGATAAACTTGATAAAGTTCTTTTTCCATTTCACCTTTATCAAATTTTTCACAAGCTTCTTTAACTAAATTATTTTTAGCCTCACCCATTAAAACATAAACTTTCCATGGTTGAGAATTAACTCCAGATGGAGCTCTTTTTGATGTTTCTAAAATATCCTTTACTACTTCAATGTCAACTTCTTTGTCTAAAAAAGCTCTCACTGATCGTCTTTTATTTATTGCTTCTTTTATATTCATATTTAGCCCTTAATTAATGAAATTAAATTTTAACCTCAAGTTAAAAATTCTGTAAACCTTCTTTAATTGTTCTGTGCTTTTTTCGAGTTATTGAGTAATGAGAAAAAATAAAAATAGGTATTAAAAAAAGAATTAAAATCATTGGCCCTTGAAAAAATGCTAAAAATTCTTGTTGCTGTAATGTCGGTTTAATATCTCCTCTAGGGAAAGCAATCAACCAAAGAATAAAGCCAGAAAAAAATTGTCCAAATCCTGTCATACACTTTGCACAAAACGAGGTTAATGAACTTATGGTTGCATCTTGCCTTATGTTTGATTCTAGATATATTGCATCAATGACATCAGGAATCATAGATTCTCTAGTCATTAAACTGATCAATGCAAAAGTACTTGTAATAAAGAGAGGGAAAGATAGAAAAATAACTAATTTCTGACTTCCTTGCTCAGGCATCAAATCCATTTCATACAATATGAATGGTAAAGATTGAAATAAACCAATAAGAACAAGACTAAAAATTACTATATCTTTCTTTTCAAAAATTCGCACAAGCTTTGGAGTCAAAAACCAACTCAAAATTGCAGAGCAGAAATAAAGTATTATGAATTGTTGTAGCTGTATTGGCTCAAGGCCCCAAAATTTTGTTTGGGTTAAAAAAAGTAGGCTATTCGCTAAACCCCATGAAATTTGAATAAAAATAGAACCTAAGATAAATATTAATAATGTTTTATTCTTAAAAATAAATCCTAATTCATGGTTTAATTTCTTCCATCTTGAGTTATATTTAGTTGCAATATTCCCATTCCAAGATTTCAAATTTGGTATCAAACTTCTCGTTCCGAAGATCGATATAATTCCGAAGCTAAACATTAAAAATGCTCCTATAATGCCGACATTCAATCCAGAGGATGATTCAGCATCAAAATTCAATAATGGCAAAATAATAAAAGAGTGAGAAAGAGCAATTAAAGATTGAAAACCCTCTCTAAGTGACATAATTTTAGCTTTATCTTCATAAGAATCTGGTATTTCAGCAGCCAATGCTCTATGAGGTATATCAAAAAGAGTTACAGAAAATCTAGTTAATATAGTGAAACAAAGCAACCAGAAAAAAAGCTTTACCTCGCTCTGTGCCCATGATGAATCAGGAATAAATAATAGAATATAACTTATTGATATTGGAATTAAAGATAACATCATCAGTAGATGGCGACGTCCATACTTAGTCTTAAGTCTGTCTGAAAATGCTCCTATTATAGGGTCCGTAACAGCATCAGAAATTAAAGCTATAAATAATGCGATTCCGGTAAGTAAGGGGTTTAAACCAATAAATGTTAAATAGTAAGCTCCCAAATAAAAAACAAAAAAGTCTGTTTTTATGGCATTAACCCCGCCCCCAAGACCAAATGAAATTTTTTCTAGATTATTTAACTTCAATTATTTTCCTAAAAAGGTATTGATCCTTTTTTTAACATTCTTTCTTATATGATTCCAGAAAATTTGATAGTCCCATATATGTAAATCTTTATTCCAACCAATGTCTTTAGTTAAGATTCTATCAATAGTAGCTCCCCTAACTTCAATATGGCCATCAATTCCTAATCTTGCAGAAAATTCTTGATTTTTTGGCATCCATAATTCTTTTATGTAGCTGCTGTTACTTTCCTCTCGTAAATAGTCAATCAGAATTGAAGGTCCAGAAATTTTTGGCATTACTAATGAATCAAATTCTGATTTATGCCAATCTGATGAATCATTCCACGAAATTGGATTAGTGGTTGCAAGTTTTTTAATAGGCTTCAATGAGTATCGCTCACCATCGAACATCCAAAATTTTAATCTTTGTCTTTTACCGCCCTGACCAATAGTTTGAAACTGAATTATAGGTTTGATTTGTTCTTCTGATAAAGATATTCCATACCCAAGATAATCAATATAATCTTGCTCTAGAGGATAACCAATCAGATAAGCAGCTATTAAATTACTTTTAAAGTAAGATTGAAAACATTCTTCAGATAAAAGTCTCTGAGCATGTAATGATCCCTGACTATGAGAAGCTAAAATAAGTGGTTTATTTGTAGCTAAATTTTCTATGTAATACAGTAGTGATTTTTTTACATCTTGATAGGCTAACTCCAGAGAAAAAGAACTATTATTCTTTTGATTTGTGGAAATAGCAGAAAATGTTGCTTGTCTATACTCTGGCGCATAAATATTTGCGATCTTGCTAAAAGCAGAGGCTTGAGTTGCTAACATTAGCTCTGTTCTTTGAAAGGTTGAACTATCTTTTGTAATATTAAAATTCCACTCTTTTAGAAAAAAGCCTGTAGGATGAACAAAAAAACAATCGACTTCATTTTTATTATTCTCTTCATTTAATTCTTTAGGAAGTAATTCTGCAACAGAAGAAAAACTTGGTAATGTTGCCCAATAATCATCATTAGAATAATCTGGATCTTTAGGTATTTCTTTTATATCGAAGTTATATTCTGGTGTAATTGAATTAAAGAAATCTTCCAACATGGAATCACTCTCTTTTGACATCAGAATTAACTTTCTTTAACTTCTAGACTATATTCTTGAACAGCAGCATCAGTACCATCTGTCACTACTATTCTCACAGTATATACTCCTACATCATCAGCAGTTGGAGTGCCTGACAATGTAGTTGCTGGCCATGGGAATGCTCCAAAGGATAAGAAAGAGTCAACTTCGTTTCCAGATGAATCAAATACAGTTAATGTATATGTAAGATCATCTTCATCTGCATCTGAAGCATCTACACCATAAATATATGTTGATCCAACAAAAGCCACTGTTGTTGGATTGGATGTGATTACAGGAGGATTATTAGCAACTCCAGATTTTTCAGCGATTAAAGTCATATCAACAACTACAGATGAGTCTCCACTTGGGATTGTGAATAAATCACTGCTAGCTGATATTTCACCTGGACCTCCCCAAGCATTATCACCATTAATATCTGAACCAATTTTCAATCTAAAAGGTCCTGTGTTGGGTAACTCTTCAAAAACAAATGATCCCACTCCATCAGTAACTGAAGAGTTAGCTTCAGCAACTAGAACACCAAATTCATCATTTAGGCGCGCTTTCAGAGCTGGGAAATTAACATCATATGCATTTCCTATTACATGGAATATCACATTAACCCCAACTGACAATAGTTCATAACCTTCGTACGGCACACCAGCACCTGATTCCATTGGGAAGCTAAAAGTAATTGGTGTATTTACCCATCCAGCCCATGAATAATCTGGATCTTTTTTGACAGTAAAAGTAGAGCCATTATCTGTTACGTCTATAAATTCATCTACATATGAATATGTAACTGTATTAAATCCTGGTCCAGCTGCACCATTAGGAGTTATCGTAAATGTGCCTTCATAAGATGTCGATGCATCTAATGCTACTAATGATGGGCCCTCGTAGTAAGGAAGATTATCGAAGCTTGTAAAATATCCACTATTAAAGGCGTTTATTGACTTAAGTCCTTTCTCTAAATCAATTATCCCGTAACCTAAACGTTCGTCCCAACCTGGTCTAGCGACAGGATCATTATCTCTTGCTTCTTTATTAACATCATTTGTTAATAAGTTAGCTCTTAACATTTTATCTACTTGAGTATATTTAAGAACTGTTGGTAATGAGGTGTTTGTTTCGAATGGTTTAGCCACTTCTTCATAGTAATATTTAATTAAGGCAAGTATTCCTGCAGCATGAGGAGAAGCCATTGATGTTCCTTGTGCACCGATCATGTAATTTCCGTTGTTGCTATTCATTACATAATTTTCCCAATAAGCATAGGCATAGACTAAATCATCAACACCATCACCATTCCAGTCTGAATACTCTCCACCTGGAGCAGCAAAATCTAAATATTGATTTGTTGAAGAATAGCTTGATCTTCTATCTGTTCCGTTAGTTGCACCAATGGAATATACGGTAGGACATGATGATGGATAACCTATTGAACCAATACCGCTATTACCAGAGGATGAAACTACCAATATTCCAGACTCAGATAATTCTGCTAATTTAACGCAAGCTTGTGATGTTTGACTACCGCCTCCCCCATAACTCATATTTATGGAATGTAATTTTTCGGTTACCTGATTAACTGGAATATCAAGATTATTTGCAACTCTTTCTTTGAAATAAGTATTCGATTGATTAGCATCACCATTAATAAATAAGTAAGAATCATAAGTATTCCCACAACCACCTTGATAACAAACTCTTATCGGAGTTATTCTTGCACCCATTCCATTACCATCTAAACCATCATTTAGCATTGCTATTGTGCTTCCAACATGAATTCCATGACTAAAATCTGAGAGGAGAAATTCTTCATCCATTGGGTTAGTATCATTGTCTTCCATATCCCAACCCCAATCAGGAAAGAAAGTTGATCTTTCAAAACTTGGATCATCCAAACTTGGACTGCCTGAATCAATAACTCCTACATTAATCGGCTTAACTTCTTGACCAATAATATCTAAACCTTCAGGAAGATTGGTTACATCAAAATTCCACCATTGGTATGTGTTGTAACTTGGATCAGTTTGAAATGGCTCTGCATGTGTATGCATATTCCAATCAGGCTCAATTACTAGGCTTGGCGATCTTGATTGGAGAATAGATAAGGCTTTTTGCCATCTACCTTTGCTATAAGCATCTGGAAAATCTTCTTTTAATCTTGAAGAATAGTTTTCATCTGATGGTAAACCTGCCATCTCACTTAACTCTTTTAAATCTATTTCAACTAGGCCTCCTGATCTGTTTCCCATTGATTCTATAAGCTCATTTTCAGTTGCATTGAAATCAATAGTCATTTCAGGCGGCATTGTTTTCTTAACAACTAATATTTGTTCTAGGTTAAAGTCTGCATTGGATTTATCTGCTGCTTCTTTTTGTTCAGCTGAAGTTGCAAAATTAGGTGTCTGTGTTATTACGTAGGATGAAGGAACTGAATTATAACCTCTCCAGTGGTCTACAATTAAATAATAAATTGTCCCATTTCCTGAAGGAATCTGAGCAGTTTCAGTTTTTCCTAGTCCTGCTCCAGAAGAAACTGTATTTTCTTCGGTATCTACAACATAAATATCTATATCAGTATTATTTGTAGTATCTCCACTATTGCCATCATGATTTATTATTTCTAATTCTAAAGCTACTGACCCACCACTTTGAGCTATGACTTGAAATACTTCTAACTCATCAGTGTTTCCCATCCAACCAAGAATGGTTGAATTAGCTTCAACAAATTGAGCTCTATTAGTAAATCCATTTTCTACATTAGTTATGTCAGGGCTATTAACATCTGAATCTAAAGCAAAAGGTCCGCTAACACTTATATCCCCGCTTACAGCTAAACCAGAAGGTGCCGGTGTTGGTGCGGGTGTTGGTGCGGGTGTTGGTGCGGGTGT
>CEVN01023123.1_pt1 | contig 16339 bp, 1 predicted proteins | sample 427041 | NCBI WGS metagenome assembly CEVN01 (sample SAMEA2623463, study PRJEB7988) | marine metagenome | biome: marine biome (ENVO:00000447); feature: surface water layer (ENVO:00002042); material: "saline water (ENVO:00002010), including plankton (ENVO:xxxxxxxx)" | depth 5 m
AATCCATTTGCTATCCAATCATCTGCTTTGACTAAAGCCGCTATCGACTGGACATACAAATCAACACCTGCAGAAACTATTGCGACATGAATTCCTTCTGCCTTCAAATCAGCAACCAGTTCTTTAGCACCTTTCATCAATTTGCATCCCGAATAAGCTCTGAAGATATCGTCACGATGAATCTTAGGAGATTTCTCCTTCCATAGAGCAATGTCTGCTGCCATGAATTCATCGTCAGTCAATTCACCAGCCATGAATTTCTGTAACAGATCTTTGGAATCTGTACCAAAGTGATCATGAATTGTTTTCCAAGAGGAGATTGAATCTGCTAACACTCCATCACAATCGAATGCTACACAAAGTGGTTTGTCCATTATGCCCCCCCATGTAATGGGTCGTGGCTATCGCTATTGGACTTGTTGAAAATAAAAGAAGAAAGAAGGTTACAGAGGGGAGGGCCCCAGGACCGAAGTCCTGGGGCCACACTCCTTTGTGGGGCATCCCCCACTCTCTGTTGAGAGTGGGTATTTTTTCTACAACTCTAGAGACACCTCATCCCCCTCGAAAGGAGGATGAGATGTACTCAAGTTCAACCGTCTCAAAGGCTGGTCCAAGTTCTTAGAACTGCACCTGCACCAGAGTTTGGTACATAGCTGACCGAGACATAGACGTTTGTCAACAAGTTGCCATCTTCATCAACAGTCTTGATGTAGATAGTGTCGCCTGTATCGAAACTAGACTTGGTCGCACCGCCTTCAGATCCAACAGAGTCGGTGAAAGTCACCATGCTGTCGGAGTTACCCGGATAGAATCCGTAAACGGTTGGGTCTGCTAAGTTGTACTGCTCTCTGACAGTCTCTCCACCTTCAGCAGTGTACTCGTAGGTCACTTCAATAGCCTGTGTAGCTAATTCGACTTGACTTCCAGTCACTGTAATTCTGTGGAAAGAATCGTCACCGCCAGCTGCTTGGCTCGAATCGACATCGAATGACATTCGAGGAACACCCTTAGCAGACGTATCTGCTAGACTGGATGCCCAAACATAGATCACACCAGATAGAACCACTGTAATCGCAACCATTAGGATGGTAGCGATAACTGGGCTCACCGCTTGCTCATCGTCTTCTAGAATCATCTCTTCTAGAGATTCTTCTTCTTCGTCACGGCGGCTCTGTAGAACCAGAGCACTGACGAATAGACCAGCAGCGCTGATAGCAATCATTGATGGTGCGAACGATGGGACGTCTGCTGTTCCAATCAAGCGTACTACTGTTGGGATGGATTGGTTAGAACCTAGAGTGGTCTTACCGAAGGTACGAGGCTGAGCACAGTCTGAACCTTCTCCCATTGTAGTCATTAGGTTGTTACACCAGTCTTGATCTTCTAGCATTGGTCGGCGCTTGTTCTCTAGAGTGACTGGAGATGGGTTACCATCTTCGTCAACACTTGAGCTTCCAACTTCACCAGGACAACTCCATGCTTCTCCTTGCTCACCGTTGCTGTCAACACATGCGTGTGCGAATGGGAACGCATAGCCGAAGTAGCGGTCTTCTGGAGACGCTGTCATGTCACAGTTCTCGTCAACACAAGTTAGAACATCTACTTCTACCCAAATCTTGGTGCTTGTAGAAGTGATGTAGACATAGTCCTTGACATCTACTGTGTCACCATATGCTGGTGGAGTTATGTATTGTGTACCTAGGTTCACATATCCTTCAGCAGTTGGATCATCGTCGTTGTATCCATCGCTGTAGAATGTAACTTCCAGCATGTGGTCGTAGTTGTAAGGTCCTTCATCTCCACCGTGACCAATGGTTACAGTTGTTGGAACCATTGTCTTAGGCATGATGTTCGAAACTTCGTTGTAGTCGAATCCTGATACTGTCTCTAGGAAGTAGTCAGGTACGTTCTCAGCAACATTGTCAACACGGACATACAATGTTACACTGTCTTCGCCTTGCTGATAGTTAGCAGTGCTCATTCCATAGTTAGGGATGTAACTTGGCGCAGTTGCAGTGTCATGTAGGTACAGTGTGATTGGACAGAACTCACCAGATAGAGGATTCTTCTGGTGGATACCACCGTTGTTCAGGTAGTCAACTTCCCACTCTGGAGCGTTGGTTGTAGCATCCTTGATTAGATCGAAGGAGATATCATCGCCAGAGATTGTTGCAGAGAAGTAGTTCTCATAATCACATGTGTCAGACTTAACAATGGTCCATGTCAGATCTGCATCTTCGTGGTCATTGTCGTGCTTCATTGCTGATAGGTCGTAGGTCAAGTTGTCGACGCTCTCATCGTCCTCAGTTAGAGTAACCTTCCATGGGAAGTTTGGAACTTCTCCATTTCCGTCAGAGATAACGACTCCTGCTTGGCGATCCCAATCTAGAACTTCAGGTGCATCGTTTACAGGGGTAACTGAGAAGTTAACCTCGAATGGTGTTGCATCTGTGTTCTCTCCAACCCATCCGTATGCTAGACAGATGTCTTCTGTCATTCCAGAAGGCACACCTGGTGCTAGATATTCAGGGACGAAGGAAGCAAGTCCTAGGTATAGGTTGTAACATCCGGTTACAGTCATAGGACCGTATACTGGGTGTACAACATCGTAATTGATCAACCATGTGTAGGAAACACAGCTCGCCTTGACGTCTGTTGTGCGTCCTAGGTATGCGTTCTGACAGTATCCACCGTCATCATTCAGAGTTAGGACGATAGTACACTCGCCACCAAGTTCGTTAATTGCGTTCTCAGTGATGGTCAACTCGTTGTTGACTACAGACACACTGTATGCAGGACATGGGTCGTATCCACCGGTTGTTGTGTAACCGTTAGGGAATACTTCATCCCATGTTGTGTCGAATGTAGTGACATCAACACCGTAAGCAACGCTCCAGAAGTCTGTGTAGTTAACTGAGTTGTAAACAACTGCGTTAGCATCGATTGTACTGTCACAACCATCATCGGAACGAACTGCTGTAACCTTGTTACCGCTGGAGTCCATGTATTCTTGATACCATACAGATCCACAGCCATTCTGTGCTAGTAGGTATGTCAACAATGGAACATCGTTCAGTGTTGGTAGTGTGTAAGAACCGTTAGCGTTAGCGTCAGCCCATGCCAATGGGTCTCCAGTCATTGCAATGTCTTGGAATCCACCGTTAGCAGTTACTGCTGCACCAGCTTCAGCGAATAGTGCGGCAACACTACTGAACTTCTTCTGTACCCAGTATGGCTCGACTGTAACTTCTTCAGACTTGATTGAAGCGCCCCATGTGTATTGCTGAGGCTGCTCGTTAGCCATGTCGTTACTTGCCATATCGATTACATAGGAACCGGTTGCGTTAGCAGCAGATCCTAGGACCTTGCTTACACTTCCGAATCCTTCGTCCAAGACGTTCAGGTTACCTGCACCGTCATCAGCGAATACTGGCATACAATCTGAGCGCTCTGAGTTACAGATGATTGGTGCGTCGTTGACGTTAATCACAGTGAATGTGATTGTTGCACTGTCTGTCAATCCGTGACTGTCCTCGACACCGAAGTGGAACACATAGGAACCGAACTGGTCGTTGTCAGGGGTCATTGTCATGGTCTGGCCAGATAGACCACTGTCAAGTAGCATGCTTGGGCTCTTGGATGGGTCTGCATCGTCAGCAACGGTCCAGGTTAGAGTTGCCTCGTCATCCTGAACATCGTCTGCCTTGTCGGTCAGAGTTAGTGTGTATGCACCGCTGTCTTCGTTAACGGTGATGTCAACTAGGTTCTCGATAACTGGACATGCACGTAGGATGTCAATTACTTCATTGACATTTGTGCTCATGTCTACATCATTCAGAGTACCCCAATCTTCTGCACACGGTGCATCTACCTTAGCGGAGATGTCGTATGTCTTTGCATCAGTTGGTGTGTTAGAACCAACGTAACTGCGGTAGATTAGCAAGTGGTTGGTTAGATCGCCACCATCTGCAAGGTCACTGTGTCCCATTAGAAGAGTTAGTTCTTCGTTGAAGGTCTGGCCGACTGCGCCAGTAGCTACAGTCTGGTCAGGGTGAACAGATGATACTGCACCAGTTGATTCATCTTGGATGATTGCAATTACTCTTACAGTGGATGTTGGCTGACCGATACAATCCCATGGAATTGAGATTTCAGTATCAGTGTCACCAGAGTGTCCGATGTAAGACGATAGTGCACCACAAGATGATGTTACGTCAGACCAGCCTGTAAATCCGTTGACCTTCAGACCAGAGTTTCCGTTACCACCATCTTCTGCCCAGAAGACATAGTCTGCTGCGAATGGCAGAGCGTGGGAAACATACCAGCTTTGTCCGGTTGTGTCTCCACCAGTGCTCGAATCGATGTAGATTTGCAAGTCAGCAGATCCCATGTCGACACCAGTCAATGCAAGGTACAAGTTGTTAGCATCCCATGTAGCAAGGAAGTCCTCGCCCATGCCATCGCTAGACATTACTCCAGGCATTGCATCGTCAGACGGGTTCTTGGTGTTACCAAACCACTCGTCTGTGTCACCATCAGCAGTCATGTAAGGCGCACGGTAAGCAGGTGAAACGTATGCTGCTTGAGCACCGTCTGTAGACTTGATTAGCAATCCAACATCTGAAGCAGAGCCACCCTTGTGGGTGATGTCTAGGTTCAGTAGGTTACCCTCGTGAATTACTGCTGTAGAGTCTACAACCAACTTGGATGCGTCTACTGTGTTTCCGACAGATGTTACTGTTACGTAGGAACCAGCGTTGATTTGAGTTGTTGAGTCAGCCCATGTGACGTTCTCAACAGATCCTTCTGCTCCACCATCTGCCATCAATGCAGTTGTTGCGTCAGAATCTCCACCGTTCCAGCGGAAGTCCACTGCATCTGTGTTCAATCCATACTGACCGGAAGTATCCATGTCAGTAGCATCGAATGTAGATGTACCAGTTACATACATTGCAGAACCTGTGCTTCCAGCAGTTAGCTTAGCACCGTTGACTACAACGTCTGTATCTTCAGCGTATGCACCGTAATCTCCACCAGAGAGAAGCGAATCTCCGGATAGAGTCATAGTACCACCGAATTGCTCGATAGCAGTACTGAATCCGGAAACAGATGTTCCATCTAGTGTGATGTCATCATTTGTACCAACTACGTTTACACCGACAGATGAGAATCCACCGCTGCTACCAGTTGTTACGACAACAGATCCATACATCCAGCTGTGTACACCACAGTGGTAGTCATATGTACCTGCAGTTGCGAAGGTCTTGACGTAGGTTGAACCTAGGTTCATTGTTCCGCCAGATCCCCATGAAGAGTCGTTTGCAACTACACTGTGAGCTTCACCTTGTCCACTGTTGTTGTAGTACTGGTTTGCTCTCCAGCGAACTGTGTCGCCTTCTTTGATGTTCACTGTTCCAGGAGAGAATGCGTTAGCATTGACTTGAACTGTGTGAACAGTTCCGCCGCTTCCGCCAATTGCTTCTAGAGTAGAACCACTGTCTACCAAGTCACAACCGTCGGTTACGAGTGCGTTCTCCATGATGCTAATGCTGTTTCCACCAGTGTTTACTACTGATGAACCACAGTCTTCAGCCCAGATACCGATTGCAGCTGGTGCAGTACGACCTGGGGTCTGAGAGATGTCGTTGTTGGTTACATTAGCATTGTATCCATACTGTACACCATCGATTAGAATTCCACCGTCTGCGTCGACTAGTGTGTTTCCATCAATTACACCGTATCCGTCCTTGACATAGATACCAGCCTTGGATGAATCTCCACCACCATTGATGATGTTATCCTTAATGTTCCAATCTAGTGCTCCACGCATGTAGATAGCTTCTTCTGAGTTAGAGAAAGTGTTACCTTCGATCGTCAAATCCGTAGTGGTTCTATCCTGTGTGTAGACACCATACATTGGGCTTGAAGAACCTGAGAAGGTGTTATCTCTAATCTCTACACCATCTGAGTAAGAGTTCAGTGAGAACCAAATATCTAGTGATTCGGTTCCAATGAATTCGTTACCAGCGATGACAGCGTCGTCAGCACCCCAATACGATTGGTTGTGGTAGTAAGAGAATCCTGTTCTTGTAAGGAAAACACCTACACCACAGTTCTTCATGACGTTGTTCAAGATAGTAGTGTTTGCACCACCAGCGTTCAGACACATATCCTGGTAAGCAATAGAAGTCTGCTGACCAGTTTGTCTAAAGTGGGTGAATGTGTTGTTTTGGATGTTGAAGAAATCAGCTTCCCACACATAGTTACCCCAGTAAGACTTGTATCCGAATGTGGTAACGATTGTTGCCAATCCAGAGATTGTTGAATTCTGGATATCTGGTACAACATCGTTCCATCCATTGTATCCAATCTTGACACCTTGAGCGTCACCATTGTCTAGACCCAATGCAACCCACTCGGAGTTGTGAGACCACATTCTTGCACCATATGGTGATGTGGACCAAACCTGAGCAGCGTCTTGAGAGTTGTAAGAACCGGTCGCTAGGATAGTAGAACTATTCCATGAGTTATCGGTATTACCATCGATATAGACATAACCTGCATCCAACATGATTACCTTGTTATCCAAATTCTGTGGTACAGCACCGTAATATCCGTACTCTACCAATCCAGAGGAATAGGTTCTTCCGTTAGGGTTAGATGTTGACAATCCAGGACAGTTCTGTATGTATGTGAACGAACTTGAACTGTAACTGTAACAAATGCGCACATCTACAGAGTTAGTCAAAGCCATAGCGTAGGTATTACCAGACTGGTCGGCTAGAGTCAAACTGTCCATTGCGTATCGGAAGTCACCAGCGTTGTTTGTTGCACTGTTGTAGAAGTAACTACCAACCTTTGCTACTGTAACTGCTTCGTAACCTGAAGTACTCAATTGATTGAATCCTGTCAAGTCAACAGTCTGGGTGATAAAGGTCATACCTTCTGCATCTCCGTTAGAATCTGTAACTGCAGATCCTGTTGCTTCACCATCGCCATTCTTCAGTATGACGTTTGCTCCAACAACCGGGTTTGAGTCAGCAGTAACTGTGACATCCAATTGACGCATTCTCTGGAAGACACCTGCTCCTGTAACTTGTACAGTAGTAGCATCTACGGTTCCCTCAATGAATTCCATTGTGGAAGAACCAGAGATTACTGCATCCTTGTTGTTTCCAAAGGTGCTGTCAATAAAGGTTAACGTTCCTGTACCTGCAGTCTCGACACCTACGGCGTTTGTAGCCAAGGTCAGTCCATTCCAAGTAATATCTTGAGATGTAGCTGAAGCGAACTTGATACCCGCTCCTGCTGAACTTGCAATTGTTCCAGACAATTCGCCTCTTAGGTCCTTTACATAGTAAACACCAGCAGAGGAAGTTCCTGAGATATCGACGTTTTCGAAGTCAGCCATACCGGATGCTCCAGCAGATGCTAGAATACCGTAGGTACCGCCTGCAACAGTCAATCCAGTAACAGAAGTTGATGTTGAACCAACAACTGCTAATCCAGCGTCGTTTGGTGAGTTGACTGTTACATCATTGAAAGTCGCAGCTGCGTAATTTCCACCAATCTCGACACCGTTGTCTGCGCCTGTGATTGTACCGCTATCAAAGGAAGGTACACCAGATTCTCTGATGAATTCTCCCAAGTCAGACGGATCATCACCGACTCTTGCGACAAACTCTAGTCTGTCTTGATAGTTGTCAGCACGGTTGTGGAATACATCGATGTACATCTTCATTCCAGTAACGTTGTTTAATCCTGACAAATCAACTATCGGCATTGTTAGTCGAGAAGCATCTCCAGGAGATGTTCTGTAACTGTATGCGTAGTCAAGACAGATGTTGTAGTAGCCAGACAATCCTTCAGGAGGTGCGTAGCTACCCCATTGCCATGATGGGCTGTAGTAGCCCCAGTAATGGATTGGGTATGCATCATTGCTAGATTCCTCGTAAGAGGTCCAGTCAAATCCAGTAGGCTTGTTGTAGTTGTAGTTCCAGTAGTTAGGGTTGTAACTGTAACCGTAACTGTTACAATGCCAAGATGGGACACCACTAGCTCCACCTAGGGCGCCGTCGTAGTATCCATCAGTAGTTGAACTAGTGACGTTCCAAGAGTTTCCTGCATTGTCAGTCAATTCTACATTCAATCTATCGGTGATCATGTAGTACTTGGAAGTAGCCCAGTTGTATGTTGGGTGTGCGTTTCCTCCTCCGTAGACGGAGTTGTATCCAAGTTGGACGTAGTCTCCTTCACTCAAGAAAGTAGACAAGTCGATAGCGTAGGTTTGCCAACCACTCTGTCCAGATAGCAATGTGCTTCTGTAAACTGTAGGTAGGCTCATACCACCGTACACATCTACACCGACATCGTTGTCAGTCAATGTGAATCCATTGATTGTAGGTGCTGCATTGTAGGAGTACATACCAACTGCAGCATTCTTGACAACAATGTTGTCTACAGCTGCACCGGTCGTCTCAAACATAATTCCAATACCGGTTTGTCCGGAGTTTTGGATTGTTGAGTCATCCCAATCTAGAGTTCCACCGTTAACGTATAGTGTTGCTTCGTTTGCAGCAGCACCAGTGTTTCCGTAGATCATTGCTGAGTTAGCAACAGTCATGGTTCCAGAATCTAAGTTGATTCCACCAGCGACATCACGGATTATACCACCGTCAAGCATTAGGCTTCCACCATCAATATCCAAGTCAAGTGGATAAGTGCTGGATGAAGCAGCAAGAGTACCGGTTGATGTAGAGATTTGCTCTAGCATTAGAGAACCACCGTTAGAGATAGTCAACTTTGGACTGTTCGTAGCATCAGAAGATACCTTGAACACATTTCTCATTACAATGTTACAATCGTCGATGTTCAAATCGCCAGTCATTGTGACCTTACCTTCCCAAGTGAAGGTGTTGGTTCCGCCGGAAGAGACTGAGCCATCATAACCTAGCATTGCTTCGGTATTGGTCATCAAGTAAGCACAGTCCATGTTTGTACCGTTTAGGGTAACAGGGGCTGGCTCAAGACGTAGTTCGATTGTGTCACCGACACCAAAGCTTCCTGGGTACCAGGAATCAGTGGTCATTGTCTCGTTTTGTCCAGATGGTCCGAATGCCACTAGATTGTGGTCAGTGTATGAGTCACCTGCGTCGTTCTCAGTTAGAACCCAAACGCTTGTTTCTCCATTCACACCTGCGGTCTTGTGTGTTCCGACAGTGAACAGAACTGAACCTGCGTCGACAGTTGTTGCTTGAACAGTGTGATCTGCCTTGTAGTCCTTGACTCCGGATGGAAGTAACTTGAACACTCTGACAGTTGCCAATCCACCGAAGTAGATTGCACCAGATGAACTGGATGAAACATCACAATCGCTTGCACTACTACAATCTGTAGAAGTACCGGATGAGTCAATCTGCGCTACATCGATTAAGACGATTCTTCCATTGGTGGAAGCCTTAGACATCTTGTCGTAACTTGACGGCATTGTGATGTCTCCTTCTCCGATTGTAATCTTAGAGTTACGAGCGTAGATAGCGTTCATTGTTCCAGTGTATGTTGCATCAACATCGGATAGAATGATGTTGTTAGGTGATGCAGAGTTCGAACAAGAACCTGCAATCCAGTCAGTAGAGACTGTGTCTGCAACTACAGTGTAACCACATCCAGAGACAGAGATTCCATCAGTGTCCCAGTTTGCACCCTTGATTCCATCGCTGCTCGGTGAGTTACCCATTATGGATAGTGCGCCGACAGTTAGGTCGTCAAGTGTTGGAGCGAATCTGGTCATTGTCAAATCGCCTGCAGTTAGGTCGCTGATAGAAGCGCTTTGTCCAGATGGACCTGCTGCGGTTGATGAAGTACCACCAGGTGCGATTGCAACATTTGCACTTCCCCAATCTACCATCTCCATCTCGATAGAGTCTAGAGATTCGATGGAAGCATCAGAATATCCTGAAGCATCCATGTTGTAGACGTATAGGGTAGATCCAGTTCCTGAACCTGCTGCACCAAGTACGGTACCGCTTTGTCCAGAAGTGGATGTTGCAGTTAGGTTGCTAATCCAGACATTTGTGAAGTCCACATCAACTAAGTTGACTAGAGAGTCTTCGATGTCAATGTTCTCCATGATTAGAGAACCGGATGTACTACCTGGGTAGTTGATGACTGCGCCACCCCAGCTGTTACCACCAGAGTTACAATCAGTCATTTCACCGTCGCGTAGAGTTACTTCAGAGTTTTCTGCTAGGTCGAAACATGCACCAGATGCATCGTTAACCTCGAAGTCAGACATTGTCATAACAGTGCCTTGACCTGAGCCGTGCTTGAATGCAGTACCGACATTGCTGAAGGTTACGTGATCCATAGTGAAGTTACCAACATTCGCGTTGCTGGATGGAGAGGAGCCGTGACGGCTACCTGCTGCAATCGCTGCATCGGTTGTGTTAGCGAAGTCCACATAGGACATTTCGTGGCGGTCGTCAGTTCCAGTGCTGCACGCAGCAGTGAATGCTAGACCCTTCCATGTTGCTCCTTGCTGGCCCTCAAAGAGGACGTGGTCAGTTGAGTTACCCATTGCTGAGAAGGAACTGCATGATCCATCGAAGGATAGTCCCTTTCCTGGCGCAACTTGGATGACTACACCTGGCTCGATAGTCAGGTCATCACCAATTGACAAGTATCCACTCGCTGAACTTGGATTGATTCTGATAGGAGAATCAATCGCTGCCCATGTCGTAGGTTGGGTAATGTCTGCTGAGACATCAGTACCCTTTCCTTCGAATGGAATAGTACGTGTGCGTACTGAACAATCTAGGTTGGTGTTGTCATAGCAATAGTAGCTAGAGTAGTAACCCCACCATGGTGCAATGTTACCTGGCTTACTGTAAGAGCTGCTCGAATATGGCAGATTTGGCATGTTGCTGTACCAAGATGTGATGGAGCGCTCTAGAGCGGTTGAACCATCAGCCTTCAGGTACATGTTACCCATTCTACCAATGTGGACACGGTTCTTGGAATCAGAACCGTTGTATTCGGTACCGAAGTAATCGAATACAAAGTCGTCAGGCATATCGATGTTAGCGTTACATCCGGACTTGTAGCTGTTCCAGTAGTAGGAAGAGACACAGTAGTATCCGTATGGTCTACCGTTACTTGCGCCTGCGATTGCAGTGTCGTAAGTTGGCAACTCAGACAGGCCAATGTCGAAGGTTTCCCATGCGTGGCCGCTGCTGTCAGTACTGATACGGTAGTTGACAGAGTGCGGGTTTTGACCGTTGATGTATCCTTGGTCGGTACGTAGAGTTGCACCCTTAGTACGGGTTTGGTCTTGGTATCCGACTGTTGCATAATCGTATGTTGCTTGACATCCAGAATCGTACTGGAATTCAATCTCATTGGTTACATCGTACATCAGTACTTGGTAAGTACAGGTGTAAGTGCTGGTGTAACCCATGTCGTGGAACTCGACTACGAAGATCTTGTTTGGATCTCCAACTTCGAAAGAGTTGGTCGTAGTAGTGTTAGTATTGGTACCAGTTGCTGCTGTACTAATATCCTTCACTGTGATGTAATACTCAACTTGGGAGCCACGCTCTAGGTCTTCTAGAGACGTAGACCAGTCACAAGATGCCATTACACACGCTGCACGTGTGCCAGATGGAGACAGTACTGCGCTAGTCCAAGCGTTTACTGTGCCATCAGCATCAGTGATTCTGTAGTACATAGTTGGTCCAACTCCAGCATCAGTACTGGTGTTGATACCAGATGGTGGGTCTCCACCGTCAGAGATACCGAACGTGAATGTACGGTCTCTAGAGTGGGAGTCACGCATTGCTGAGTGATCTACCAATGGTGCTGTAGTATCTGGTTCAGGTGCTACATTGGACACCTTGTAGATTACACTACCAGTTCCTGCTTGTGGTGCATAGTATCCTCCACCAAGGGAGATACCGGACCAGCGGTATGAGGTACTGTAGATGTACCAGTATCCACCGTTACAAGTTGGGTTAGAACTTGTAGAACGGAAGAAGTACACGAATCCATTGGTGTTAGCGCACATCCAGTTAGCCTTGGAACTGCTGTAAGTAGCGTTCCAGTCGAACTTACCGAAGGTACCAGTGATGTCACCAGGGATGTCAACTAAGAAAGACTTAGAGTATCCGTAAGATGACCTCTGGTTTGCAGTTACACCAGAAGAGAGTGGTTGCTCAATTCCAGTTTCTGTACCTAGACCGACCATTGCCCAATCATTCAATGTAGAATCATATAGGAAAATTAGGTTCATTCCAGGTCCATCGTCTGCTGACAATGTTAGATAACCGCCATCTGTCTGATGGAATTCTTGAGTACCGGATAGAGTACCGCCATATCCATTGTATCCAGAGGACGGGGTTGTTGTCCACTTCATCTTCCACTGAGAGTAGAAGTAGTAACTGGAGGTGTAGAAACAAGAGTTGCTTCCTGTACCACAGTTAGATGTGTCAAACTCAAAGACGTATTCGTCAGAGTCCTCATAATAGGTCATCTGACGGTCGAAGTGCTTTGCAGTGCTTGTAGTTGTGTAAGCACGGACATCGGTCATGGACAGTGTCAACTTCTTGTCATTACCAGCGTTAGCTACGTCATCGACGAAGAACCAGTATGGGGAAGTTGGTGCTGTTGCACTGCTTGGACTTCCAGATCCACCAGATGGACTTGTAGCCATGTTGGGAGTAGAGGCTGCGTCCTGATATGCCCAGAAGTACTTGACATATTCACCAGTAGAGATGTCTGCAGTTGTAGCACGGAAGTTACAATCTGTAGAACCAGATCCACAGGTACCAACAGTAGATGCCTTAACAGAGGTGTAAGAACCGTTGTTAATGGAATAATACATGTGAGGTGCTCCTGTAGAAGTTGTGTCGATTCCACCATTATCCTTTAGGTTGGTGAAGAATGTTCTCTCGCCTTCCTTGTAAGATGTGATTCCAGTGTATGGAACGAAGCCATCAATTGGAGGTGTTGTGTCACTACCACCAGAGTAAGTTACAGTGATGTAACTGTTGTAGCTACCGGATGAGTAAGAATACTGATACATCGAAGTAGCGGTACTGTAACGTGCACCCATACCAATGGTTCCACCATTAGATAGTGCGCTAGTAATGTAGTTGTGACTTCCAGAAGTAGAGGAACATGCAGTTCCGCTGCTGCTACATAGAGTAGTGGTCTTCCAACCAGTACCTAGAGAGTAGCTGCCTGCAGATGCAGAGTTCCAGATAGAACTGATCATCTTTCTAGCAGTTGTAGTTCCATATCCTGCTGCTAGAGAAGTCAAGGCAGAACTAGAACAAGATGCTGATGCGATTGACCAACTGTATCTTGCTGCTGTTCCACAAGTCTCCATTACAACAGATGTAACTGCGTTGCTTGAGTAAGAGTAACCGTAACTAATGTACTTCTTCCATTCGACCTTGTCAACTGTTGCTCCAGTTGGAAGGGAGTTTGAACTTGTGAAAGTAAACTTGTTCCAAGGCAAGTAGTAGAGACGAGTACTGGTTCTACGTAGGTCACCGTAATTTGAATTGTAACAGTATCCATAGTAAACATAACAGTATCCACCGCCTCCTCTGTAGACCTTAATGGATGGGTCGATTGCCAATGGGAACTGGCGCTCTTCATCCATCAACCAGTCTGTACTAACTGCAGTAGTCAATACAACTGTGTCTCCAAAGACTTGAACAAAGTAGGTTGCGTGATAAGGCTCTTCAGCACCTGGCTCAATTACTACAGGAACCGGGATGGTTGCTAGTAGTTCGCCAGTCTCAATGTTGCGAATTGTTAATTCGTCCTGAGTCTGAGTGATGTCCTCTCTTAGGACATCGTCGCCTAGGTAGAGTCCGTAACCAACTGGAAGGCGCATCTGCTCGGTTACACCGAAGAATGCTGCGTTCTCGTCAATTACTGGGCGCTCCCTAATCACTAGGTTCTGCTTCAATTCGGTTTCACCAACGGTGTAATCCAAATCGAAACCTTCAGCGACAGGGTATCGCAAGACATTGCCACCAACTGAAACACCATCGAGTGATGGGTTTACCATGTGCGGCATTGCCATTGTTCCGGACTCGTCAATTGTCACTACAGTTGGATTCAATCCAGTGACAATAGGGTCCACATTAGGGTGGACCTTCACCGAGACACCATCTTGGACTTCAGCAGCAAACGAAACCTTGTACAGGCTGTCTGTTACTTCCCATCCATCGACGGTTGCCTTGATGTTGAGGTCAATTTCTTCCCAAGCGCCAATGTCGTTGACATAGTGTAGCGGTTCGGAAGCAGTGATCAGTGTAGTCTTTCCGTCATCAGTACGGAATGCTTTCTGATTCATTGTCCTCATTCCCTCGAGTTCCGAGGTTTCATCGTATTCATATTGTGCAGGCTCGTAGACCTCTGGTAGAGCGAAGATACCTTCGCTGTCTTCACTTGCAATTGCAAGCTCGGTTTCTTCTACCTGGGGTGCGGTGCTTGGTGCAAAATTGGTCATAGTCATACCAACCATTAGTGCACATAGCAATAGGGCAATTCCTGCGCCTCCCAGTACGGTCTTTTTATTCGTGTTTTTGTTTCCCAACATCACGTCATCATCTCCTTACGGACTGTATGCAGAGCACCTCACGCATTGTATCCCTTATGAGCATTGGGGTACATGTCCTTTTACAGAGTCGTGAAAAAACGGTTGTTTTCAGAATTTTTTTCGAGAAAAAAAGGATTGTCCACAGGCGGCGGCAGAACTGTCAAAAATCGAATGCAGGTTAATGATTTCAGCCAGAGGAAATCCCTCTAAATGAGGCACTAAGGCCATGCAAATCTATGACAACGTTTTGAATACCCAGATTGCGATCCGGTTTATCCAACTAAAACCATTTATTTTTTTTAACAAATAATAACAAAAAAATCACATTTCTCCTGTGTTTCGATTACCAATATATGGTGTAAAAATGAAAGCGCGAAAAATGCGCCAAGAATGCAAGTAATTTGTTAGAACAAAAACCTAGGAAAATCAACTCTAAACCAAAGCTAAATCTCTGCAAATACAGACTTGACAATTCAATATCGAATTGTGAGTTAGAAGAAAGAAAGGGGGAGCCACAGGGAGCGGCGAACCGCTCCCTGTGGCAGCCTCGGTGTCAAGCACCGTTATTCGCTGTCAAAGACCTGTTCTGGAATCAGTAATCCCAGTCCTTGCCTTCGTCACCATCTCCGCCACGGGAGAGGATGAATGCACCGACTACGAACGCAATCACGACTAGGCCGATAATTACGCCCCAAGTCCATGTTGGTACTTCGCCGCTGTCAGCTCCATCGCCAGAGTCACCAATTGCTGCACACTCATCACTGTCAGGATCCTCTTCACAAGGGTCTGTTACAGTTGATTCAATGGTCAACAAGATGTCAGTACCTGGAAGAGCGTTGTCCATGTTGGACTTGTCATCATAAGGTACTGCGGCGAAGTAGTAGGTCTTAGAACCAGCTGCGCCACCTGGGTGGTTGATGTCAGTGCTTGTTGCGTCGCCAGCATCTGCACAGGTATCTGGCATTTCACCAGAGGTAGACCATGAGAAGTCTGTCCAGCAAACCATCCATCCTGCTACATCAGAGGTGTCTCCAGATGCAGTCCAAGAAACGGTCCATGCATTTGCTCCTGCCTTGTTAGCAACAGTCATTCCAGTTGCAGATGCATCTCCGTCAACCATCTTGTCAGCAGTTGCTGAAGCGGTTGCGATAGTTGGGTTGCATCCTCCAACGTTACAGACTTGCAGAGTGTAGGTGTATGTTTCACCGTGTACAGTGTCAGTCTGTCCATTCATGGAGTGAGCGACTAGAGTTGTGTTCTCTTGTGTGGTAGTACAGACATCTGCAGAATCACAGATTTCCATTGCTAGCCAGTCAACGCCTGGAACAGTGTTACCAGAGTATGACCAAGATGCGGAGATTGTACCGCCCTTGGAAGCCACTACAGTAAGACCAGTTGCGTGCGCACCAGGTGCTTCGATAATTTGCAGTACTCCACCCATCAGAGCGATTTCACCCTGTGGAAGAACTTGGCTGTCTTCTCCTAAGTCAATGGTGATGGTACCATCGCTTCCTGCGGAAGTAATGGTAGCATCTAACTGAACCCAGTTTCCATTGCTAATCCAGAATACACTGGTTGGCGCTAGTGTAGCAGTATCGTAAGTCATTACAATTTCTTGAGAATCAACATCTTCTGGCATGTAGGTAGTAGATGGTTGGTAATCAATTACTGCAACAGAACTGTACTCGCCAGCGTAGCCGAACGCAGTTAGATCTTGTGTGTAAGATG
>CEVN01049764.1_pt1 | contig 16300 bp, 16 predicted proteins | sample 427041 | NCBI WGS metagenome assembly CEVN01 (sample SAMEA2623463, study PRJEB7988) | marine metagenome | biome: marine biome (ENVO:00000447); feature: surface water layer (ENVO:00002042); material: "saline water (ENVO:00002010), including plankton (ENVO:xxxxxxxx)" | depth 5 m
ATTGCTAAACCTGGTCAGTTTATTAATATACTTCCATCTAGTAACTTCGATAAAACAATGCGACGCCCAATGAGCCTCTCATATCAAGATAGTAATTCATTTAAAATAATATATAAGCCAATTGGTGATGGTACTAGGATAATGCAAAGTTGGAAAGAAGGTGATTCTGCAGATATTATAGGTCCTCTAGGTAATGCTTGGGAAGTATCAAAAAATAAAGAAGCTATTTTGCTTGGTGGAGGAGTTGGTATTGCACCAATATTAAATCTTTATAATAATATTAAATCTAACCATATTTCTCATCTATTTTTTGGAGCGAGAAAGAAAGAAGAGCATTTCATAGATCATAATCCAGATAAAAATATTTATATTTCTACAGATGATGGTTCAGCTGGGATTAAAGGCAATCTATTTGAAGCCATGAAAAGTATTTTTGATATTAATGATTTTAAAGATAAATCTATATATGTTTGTGGCCCTCCAATGATGATGGAAGCTGTGAGAAAATTTTCAGTGGAACATGATATTGAATGCCATTTAGCATTGGAAACAATTATGGCTTGTGGCATCGGTATATGTCAAGGCTGTACAGTGGAGAAATGTAGTAGCGAATCTAGTACAGATACGTATAGAAATAAATATGAATTAGTTTGTATGGATGGCCCTATATACAAAGCAAATGAGGTTAAGACATGCTTGCTTTAAAAATTAAGGATATAACATTTAAAAATCCTATTATGGTTGCAAGTGGTACCTATGGCTATGGTAATGAAGTTTCAGATTTTGTTGATTTATCTAAATTTGGTGCAATTATAACAAAATCAGTTACTAGGAATCCTAGAGAAGGAAATCCTCCCCCACGTATTTTTGAAGTATCATCTGGTATGCTCAATTCCATAGGTTTAGCGAATCTTGGAGTAGAAAAATATATAGAAGAGAAAATTCCATATCTAAATAAAATTGATACAAATATTATTATTAATATCGCAGGCACTAGAATTGATGATTATGTAGAAACTCTTGATATGCTTGAAAGCGCTAATAGTAAGCATATAGGATATGAAATTAATATATCATGCCCTAATGTAAAAGAAGGAGGTATGCAGTTTGGAGTTAGTCCTGACATGACAAAAGAATTAACTCAGGAACTAAGAAAAAGAACAGATAAAATATTAATTATGAAGCTTAGTCCCAATGTTACCTCTATTGAAGAAATAGGTTTAGCTTCTCAAGATGGTGGGGCTGATGCTGTTAGTGCTATTAATACTGTTATGGGTATGAGCGTAGATATTAAAACAAAAAAGCCAAGATTAAGTACTATTATGGGCGGTCTATCTGGCTCATGTATTAAACCAGTAGCTTTGGCTAATATCCATAAATTATTTAAAACTCTTGATATTCCAATTATTGGAATTGGAGGGATTTCTAACTGTGATGATGTAATTGAATTTATGCTAACAGGAGCAAGATTCGTTGAGTTGGGTACTATCAATTATAAATATCCTAATCTTGTTGAAACCTTAGTTGATCAGCTTCAAAGTTATTTAGAAGAGCAATCAATAGATCATATCAAAAATATTGTAGGAGATTTGATGATTGAAAATAAGTAGTTTATTATTAATTCTACTGATTTTATCTTGCGCTCCTTCTCCTCGATATAATAGTAATGAAGTAAATTGGAAGAACAAGGATACTAAAGATACTTTTTATGGTATTTCATCATTTTATGGATTGGATGATGGCTTTGATGGAAATTTGACTGCAAACGGTGAAATTTATGATAAAGATGGAATTAGTGCAGCACATAAGACATTACCATTAAATTCCGTTGTCAAGGTTACAAATTTGAGTAATGGTAAATCTTTAACCTTGAGAATAAATGATAGAGGTCCGTATATTGATGGCAGAATTTTAGATTGTTCTTATGGCGCAGCACTAAAGTTGGATTTTGTTCAAGAAGGAACGACAGAAGTAAAAGTTAAAGTTATTAAATGGGGAGACAATGTCTATAAAAAACAAAATTAGCGTTTGTATGACATTTTTATTTATTAGTATATCTTTCTGCAAGGTAAAAGATTTAAACTTACCTGGATATCAAAAAATATACTATCCTGTTAAAATTGAAAATTATAATATAATATCAATAGATAAGGTTGTAGAAAATATTCCTAAGAGGACGTATACAAACATTGAAACAAATTATAATAATAAGTATATGGTAAAGATTCAATTAAGCAGTACAGCTATTGAGCATAACAATGGAATAAGAATATACTCAGTTAATTAATGTTTAATATATCTAATAATTCTCGTTCTATAGTTAATATTCTTGGTGTTCCAATTATGCTTTATGGGATCTATTCTCATGCAGCATTCCCCTTAATGGTACTAGTGATTCTATTTTTTTGCTCTATCGAGTATAGCAAATTAACATCCCTTATTAATGGTAATATCAATAAGTATCTATTCTTAGCTTTAAATATGACTATTTTTTTAAACTCTATATTTAATTTTATAGATATGACAAATTTGATGACATTAATATTTTTATTTATTTTCGTATATGAAATGTTAATTAGTAAAGAATCCAACGTCATAAATATTTCCTACTATTTAATGGGTTTTTTCTGGATAGGAATTTGTCTTTGTTCAAGCTTGATATATTTGCGTAGCGCTGAAAATGGGATGTTTTTAACATACCTATTATTTGTAAGTACATGGATATGTGATACATTTGCTTTTATTTTTGGCTCTAAATTTGGAAATAATAAAATTTTGCCATCCATTAGTCCAAAAAAAACATGGATTGGATGTTTTAGTGGTTTTGTAGGGGTTGTAATTATAATGGCTTATTTATACCTATCGGGAAATTCATATGGATTTAGTGATATGAATTTTATGTTCTTTGCTCTTATTCTAGGTATTGTTGGGCAATTAGGTGACTTTGGAGAATCATTTATTAAAAGGCAAGCAAACGTTAAAGATACAAGTAATATTTTAATGGGACATGGAGGATTCTTAGATCGTTTTGATTCAATTTCTTTTGCAGCACCATCATTTTATCTTTATATACTATATTTTATTTTATAATAATGAACAAAATACCTGAAAATATAAATGTAATATTAGCGACTGATTGTGGTTCCACTACAACAAAATCAATTTTAATTGAGAATATTGATGGTGAATATAGATTGACATATAGAGGGGAGGCCCCTACAACCGTAGAGGCTCCATTTGAAGATGTAACAAGAGGAGTTCTAAATGCTATAATGGAGCTTGAAGAGTTATCAGATCGTAAAATTCTTGATGGAGAAAAGTTTATCAATACTTCTAAAAAAGATGCTAATGGCATTGACTTATATATTTCTACTAGTTCTGCTGGTGGTGGACTACAGATGATGGTTGCGGGTGTTGTTAAAAATATGACTGGTGAAAGTGCTCAAAGAGCAGCACTTGGTGCAGGTTCTATAGTTATGGATATTATCGCTTCAAATGATGGTAGAAAATATCATGAGAAAGTTAAGCGTATTAGAGAGCTTAGGCCTGATATGGTATTACTTTCAGGTGGAGTTGATGGCGGTACAAAATCTCATGTTGTTGAACTTGCTGAAATTTTATCTGCAGCAAATCCTAAACCTCGTCTTGGTAATGATTATAAATTACCTATCATATATGCTGGAAATAAAGAAGCTAGAAAGGAAATCAATAAAACTTTAGTAGATAAAACAGACTTGAAAATGGTTGATAATATACGACCTACTTTAGAAGTAGAAAATCTTCAGCCAAGTAGAGATAAAATACATGATTTATTTATGGAACATGTTATGGCTCAAGCCCCAGGTTATGACAAGTTAACCAATTGGACGGATTGTCCAATTATGCCAACTCCTGGTGCTGTTGGTGAAATTATAAAAAGGATTGCAAGGAAAGAAAGCATCTCCGTAGTTGGAGTTGATATTGGAGGTGCAACTACCGATGTATTTTCGGTGTTTGATAATAAATTTAATAGAACAGTGAGCGCTAATTATGGAATGAGTTATTCTATATGCAACGTTCTTGCAGACGCAGGTGTAGACAATGTATCTAGATGGTTAAGTCATGAGATTGATGAATCAGATTTAACAAATAGAATCGCAAATAAAATGATAAGACCAACAACAATCCCCCAAACCCTAGAAGAACTTATTATAGAACAGGCGATTGCACGAGAAGCGCTTAGATTATCTTTTGATCAACATAAAAAGTTTGCTGTTTCTTTAAAAGGAGTACAGCAAGAGAGAACGATTTCAGATACTTTTGATCAAACAATGACAGGTGAAACTTTGGTAAATATGAAAGATTTAGATATGATTGTAGGATCTGGTGGAGTTCTTTCGCATGCACCAAGAAGAGAACAAGCTTGCAAAATGCTGATTGATTCTTTCCTCCCTGAAGGAGTGACTCAATTAGCAGTAGATTCTATCTTTATGATGCCACAACTAGGGGTTCTTGCCTCTGTATATGAGAAAGCAGCCATCGAAGTTTTTAATAAGGATTGTCTTATTAGATTAGGTACTTGTATTGCTCCATCTGGATTAGATGAATTAGGTGCTTCAATAATGGATTACTCATTTAAAATTAATGGCAAAGAAATTAATGGAGAGCTTAAATATGGTGAAATTATTTTAATCGATACTGATTTCAGTTCATGTAAAGCTCAATTTAGTATGAAAAATGATTTTGAATTAAATGGTAAAAAAGAATTTTCAGGTGATATATATGGTGGAGAAGTTGGAATTATATTAGATGGTAGAGGTCGTCCATTTAATTTTAAATTAGATACTAAAGATAGAAAAAAACTTATCAATGCTTGGAGCCAATCTGTGAACGAATATCCAATATTGGAGATATAATGTCAAAGTCATATACTCCTGGACTTAAAATTTTAGAAAAAACATCAATAGATAAAGATAGAATATTACCTCTAAAAGGTAAGGTTCATGTTGAAGAAGGTACAATGGTAGATGCCAATAAGATTGTTGCTTCGACAGAAATTCCTGGTAATGTACAAATGGTAAATATCGCTAATGAGCTAAATATAGACCCTGATCAAGTTTCAGATTGCATGCTATGCGAAGTTGATGAGCAAATTAAAAAAGGACAAGTTATAGCTCGTAGTAAAGGGTTATTTGGTTTTTTTAAAAGTGAAGTTAATTCCCCTCTTGATGGAACCATTGGGAATATCTCAGATGTTACTGGGCAAGTTATTATTTCTGAAAAACCTTTTCCCATTGAGGTAGATGCTTATATTCCTGGTAAAATTAGTGATATTTTTAAAAAAGAAGGAGTTTTAGTTAGCTCTTATGGAATGCTTATTCAAGGTATTATAGGTATTGGTGGTGAAAAAAAAGGATATATTAAATCTATAGATAGTTTAGATATAGATAAATCAGATAATCTTCAAGATAAAATTATTATAATAAAATCAACATTAACGTATGATTTCTATAAAAAAATAAATGCATTAGATGCAAAAGGGATTGTTTGCGGTGGAATTGATTATAGTACACTAACAAAAATTCTTAAGAAGCCTCTTGGTGTTGCTATAACGGGAATGGAAGATACCACTACAATTATAGTTACTGAGGGATTTGGTCAAATCGAAATGGCAAATCGTACTTATGAACTATTAAATAAAAAAGATGGGCAGTTTGCATCTATAAATGGAGCAACTCAAATAAGAGCAGGAGTTATGAGGCCTGAAATATTTATTGGATCTGATACTGATGAGCAATCAGTTGAATCTTTCAATGAAGATAGCTTAGCCATTTCAACTAAATCTACTGTGAGAATAATTAGAGAACCATTTTTTGGCAAAATTGGAAAAGTCACCAACCTTCCATCAGAACTTGTAAAAATTAATACAGAAACAACATCTAGGGTTGCTGAAATAGAATTTGAAGATGGAAGTAAAGAAATTATACCAAGAGCAAATTTAGAGGTTATTTTATCACATTAATTGTATTAATTTAATAAGATGACTAGCGAAGAAAAAATGATATCAAATTTAGCTAAAGAAATAGTTGATAGAGGACTATCTGTACCAGCTATTTTCTTTTTAGAAAGTAGTAAATATATTTCATTTATAGGTAGCCAGTTTCTTGTGTTTTTAGGCCCAATAGCCACCTGTTTTATTAGTAATAAAAAATATTATAATTTTGCAGAAATTTTAGAAAAAAAAGGAAATATTAATTTTTTAATTGATGAAATTGAAAGAATCAATTTAAATACTCAGTCATGAATAAGTATATTAAATACATATTTTTCCCTATCTTTATTTTACTATTATATTTTTTCATTCCATTCGAAATATTTTTAATCGGGAATGAAACAACTTTTGTTTGTGTTGTATTGCTTTGCTTTGTCGTAGAGTATTTTATAGAAAAAGCTAAAAGTGGCGAAGAAATATATATGAGACCTATAGCTGCAATTAAGGCAATGGAAGAGGCTGTTGGTAGAGCAACAGAGATGGGCACTCCAGTTTTGTATGTTCCGGGAATTTCTAGTTTAGACCAAATAGATACAATATCTGGCTTAACTATACTTGGGCATGTCGCAGGAATGACTGCAGAATATGAAGCAAACTTACATGTTCCTGTTTGTGTTCCTATTGTTATGGAAACAGCTAAAGAAACATGCAAAGAATCTTATCTTAAAAAAGGAAGACCTGATTTATATAGAAATGATATGGTTCATTATGTTACAGATGATCAATTTGCATATGCTGCTGGTGTTAATGGTATAATGTTAAGAGAAAAACCTGCTGCGGTATTTTTTCAAGGAAAGTTTTACGCAGAATCATTAATCCTTGCAGAAACTGGTAATTCTATTGGAGCGATTCAGATTGCAGGGACAGGTTCTTCATCACAGATTCCATTCTTTGTTACAGCGTGTGACTATACTTTGATAGGAGAAGAATTTTATGCAGCCAGCGCTTATCTTTCAGGAAGCCCTGAAATGCTAGGAAGTATTAAAGGACAAGATTATGTTAAAGTGGGTTGTATGATATTGATTATAATTGTATTTCTTTCTTCTATTCTTAATGGTTATGGGTATATCAATTTTGATATTACATCTTTATTTAGGACGAATGTAATAAAATGAAACGTCAAGTAGCTTATTTTTTAGTTGTTTTTATTGGATTCTTAACTCTTTTTGGTCATTTTATTAACTATTCTCCTCTTAATAATTTTATTGATAATGATGCAACTCAATGGTTCGATATAATATCTGGTTTTGCAGCATTCCTTGGCGTTATTAATCTCCTCCAACTACATTTAAATAAAGTAGCCAATAGAAGAAACAACTGGAGATATAGTATTGTTACGCTAGCAGGATTTATTTTAATGATAATTTTTGGATTTATTTATAATGGTTCAGATGTTGCGATGGGACCTCATTTAAAAAAGGAAGGGTCTGCTTTTTATTGGATGTTCCATAACATTTATCTTCCTTTAGGAGCAACTATGTTTGCTCTGCTTGCTTTTTTTGTAGCCTCTGCTTCATATAGGGCATTTAAAATTAGAAATTTTGAAGCAACATTATTATTAGTCTCTGGTATATTTTTAATGATAGGTAGAGTTCCAGTTGGTCAATTAATACCATGGTGGATGGCATTAGAAATTTATATTTGTCTTATTTTTGCAATTATAGCTAGTAGGTTTAAAAATAAGAAGATAATGCTTTATTCTTTAGTCATAAGTATGCTTGCTCTTCCAGGTATAATTTTATATTTCAATTTATCTGATTTATCTTTATTTAAAATTCCAGATCTTCAAGAATGGATAATGGATGTTCCTGCTACTGCAGGTTCAAGAGCAATTATGATTGGTATTGCTTTAGGAACTATTGCACAATCATATAGAATTATTACAGGAAGAGAAAGGTCTATACTTGGTGATTGATGAATAAAATTAAAAATATATTTATCAAGCTAGGGCAATTAGATAGAAGATTTATATTTTTACTGATAGGCTTATCTGTTTTAATTCCTTTAATCAAACCAGGATGGATAAATATTCCAATTAAAACAACATCTAACTCAGAAATTGTTTTTAAAGAACTTAATAGCCTTAAAGAGGGAGATAGAGTTTTAGTTTCTTTTGAATATGGGGCAAGTACTAAACCTGAAATTCACCCAATGTCTGTTGCTGTTTTACAACATCTTTTTTCTAAAGGCGTTAAGGTTTACACTGTACCTCTTTGGCCTGAAGGATTAATGATGGCTAAGTATGCCATGCAAGAAGTTGTTGAATCTGGCTTATTTAATCTAACAGAGCACATTGATTATGTAAGCTTCCCATATAAAGCTGGTGGAGAGATTATAATTAGAGGAATTGCTACTGATATAAGATCTATTTTTACACAAGATGTTAATAATACTCTTATTAAAGATATCCCTATGATGGATAGTGTTTATAATGTTACAGATTTTGATTTTGTTTTCGATCTATCCGCAGGGGTACCTGGCAATGCTGAATGGGTTCAATTTGCTTGTGATGAAAATAATGTTCCATTATCATCAGGGTGTACATCAATAATGGTTACTGATGCTATTCCATATGTAGAATCTGGTCAAATTAGAGGTATACTTGCAGGGATGCCAGGTGCTGCTGAATATGAACAGATGGTGTTTAAATATTTAAGTAATGAAAAAGATAATAAGTTCTTAAATAAAGATGTCTCAATAATTCCAGGCAAGGCAACCTCTAGAATGTCTGCTCAATCAATAGCTCATTTATTAATGGTGATTTTTATTATTTTTGGGAATATATCATATTACATAATACGTAGGAGAAATGACTGATGTATGAAATCTTAGGTATATGGTGTATTGTATTGCTTACTTTAAGCATATTTAGTTATTTATATGGTGATAATCCATTTTATAAAATTGCTGAACATATTTTTGTTGGAGTTTCTGCTGGATATATTTTCACAATAACCTTTTGGGATACGATTTGGCCCAACCTATTTGGAAGACTTTTCCCTAAGTATGTTAAAGCTGGGTTTGAATTTGATGGAACGTATGTATTTCCATTGATTTTAGGAATATTTATGCTATTTAGATTATCAAAAAAATATGATTGGCTATCTAGGATATCAATAGCATATATCGTTGGGATGATGGCAGGTTTAAAATTTTATGTGTTTTTAAATTCTAATTTACTTACTCAAATTAAATCTTCAACAGTGAACTTGTCGGGTACATACTATAGTATAATTAATGAAATCATCATTTTAGTTGGTGTAATTAGCGGCTTAGTTTATTTTTTCTTTTCTAAAGAACATAAGGGAATAATTGGTAAAGTTAGTAGGATAGGTGTCTATTTCTTAATGATTAAATTTGGAGCTTCATTTGGATTCGCAGTTATGGGAAGAATTTCTTTATTGATTGGTAGATTTGAAGAGCTTATCAAGTTTAGCTATTGGCAAACAACAAAAGTAAGCAATGGTGTTACTGAGTTAATATATATATATAGCCCAACTTTAATTATTTTGGTACTTATGATTATGACATTATCCTATTGGGCATATAAAGATAAAAAGAAAGATATTGTAGAAGAATAAATATGAGGAGATTATGGAAGATATTTTAAAAAAATTATCTATATCAAGCGAAAACTATGGTGCATGTATTGGTGGAAAACCTTGGATGCAAACGATAGACCAAGGATCTATTCAATCCTTAAACCCATCTAATGGTAGCAAAATTGCTACTGTTCATAAATGCTCTGAAGTTGATTATGAAAAAGTTATCAATGCTTCTTTAGAAGCTTTTGAAGAATGGAGAAAGGTTCCAGCCCCTGTAAGAGGACAATTAATTTTTGAAATGGGAAACAAATTACGTGAGCATAAGGATGCTCTTGGGAGTTTAGTATCTCTTGAAATGGGTAAGATCAAAGCGGAAGGTGATGGTGAAGTTCAAGAAATGATTGATATAGCTGATTTCGCAGTAGGATTGTCTCGTCAATTGTATGGCTTGACGATGCATTCAGAAAGACCAGATCATCGAATGTACGAACAATGGCATCCACTTGGGAATGTAGGAATAATTTCTGCGTTTAATTTTCCAGTAGCAGTATGGGCTTGGAATTCATTTATTGCAGCAGTATGTGGTAATATATCAATATGGAAACCTTCTTCAAAGACACCTTTAACAGCAGTTGCTGTTCAAAATTTATGTAACGAAGTCCTTGAGAAAAATGGATATAAAGGAATTTTTAATTTAGTTATAGGTAGTGGTAGTGTAATAGGAGAAAAATTAGTTAATGATCCTAGAGTTCCTCTAATATCAGCTACAGGTTCAACTAGAATGGGCATTGGTATTGCACAGAAAGTAGGTAAGAGATTAGGTAAAACAATTTTAGAATTAGGTGGGAATAATGCAATTATAGTTGATGAAACAGCTAGCATGAATTTAGCTGTTCCTGCAATTGTTTTTGGAGCTGTAGGAACTGCTGGTCAACGATGTACCTCTACACGGAGAATTATTGCTCATAGCTCAATTTTTGATAGCCTTATTGAGAAATTAGTTAATGCCTATAAACAAGTTAGAATTGGAAATCCATTAGATTCTAATACGCTTATGGGGCCTCTTATTGATAGTATGGCAATTGATGATTATAGTAACGCTATTAATAAAGCAAAAGAAGAAGGTGGAGAAGTCCTATATGGAGGTAATCCACTAAATCAAGATAATGGAGCATATGTAGAGCCTACAATTATTAAAGTGAATAGCGATTTTGATATTGTAAAAGAAGAAACTTTTGCTCCAATCTTATATGTTATGAGTTATGATACATTTGATGAAGCAATATCTATGCATAACAATGTCCCACAAGGGTTATCTTCAGCTATCTTTACGAATAGTGTTATTAACTCTGAGAGATTTTTATCTGCACGGGGTAGTGATTGTGGTATAGCTAATGTAAATATTGGAACTTCTGGGGCTGAAATTGGTGGTGCGTTTGGGGGTGAAAAAGAAACCGGTGGTGGAAGAGAATCTGGTTCTGATGCATGGAAAGCTTATATGAGGAGGCAGACTAATACAATTAATTGGAGCCATGATTTGCCTCTAGCTCAAGGAATAAAATTTGATTTGGAGAAATAGAAATGTCGATAAAAGCACAAAATGTTAGACAGATTTTATCAAAAAACATATTAGCTGATGGTTTTCAACCTATTATGGATCTTGATAAAAGTGAAGGATCTTATATTGTTGATGAATCTACTGGTGAAAAATACTTAGATATGTTTTCAATGTTTGCCTCTGCTTCCGTAGGTTATAATCATCCAAGAATCATTGAAAATTTAGATTTATTAGCTAAAGTTTCAAAAATCAAACCAACATTATCTGATTTATATAATATCTATTATGCTGATTTTCTTGATACCTTTAATCGAGTTGCAATACCAGACTATCTACCTCATACTTTTTTTATTGAGGGTGGATCATTAGCAGTTGAAAATGCTTTAAAAGTTGCATTTGACTGGAAAGTTAGAAAAAATATAGAATCTGGTAAAAAACAAAAGGGTTCACAAATCATTCATTTTAAGCAAGCTTTTCATGGAAGATCTGGGTATACCATGTCTCTGACTAATACGACGGACCCTAGAAAGACAATGTATTTTCCTAAATTTGATTGGCCAAGGATTGATAATCCTTATTTAACATATCCAATAACAGATGAAATATTAGAAGATGTTATCAAAAAAGAAAATTTAGCGGTTGAGCAAATAAAAGATGCAGTTAAAAATAACCCTGATGATATCGCAGGCTTAATAATTGAACCTATACAAGGAGAGGGCGGAGATAACTTTTTTAGATGCCAATTTTTAAAAAAATTAAGAGATTTAGCTGATGAGCATGAATTTCTTTTGATTTATGATGAGGTGCAGACTGGTATTGGAATAACTGGTAAGATGTGGGCACATCAAAACTATATTCCTAGTTTATGCGAATGTGAACCTCCTATTGAAAAGCAGCCTATACCTGATGTATTATCATTTGGGAAAAAGACACAAGTTTGCGGAGTTCTTGCAGGTAAGAGGGTAGAGGAAGTAAAGGATCATGTTTTTTCTGAATCAAGTAGAATCAATTCAACTTTTGGTGGAAATTTAGTTGATATGATGCGATTTAAAATAATACTAGAAATAATTGAGGAAGAGAACTTATTAGTGAATTCTGAACAAATGGGAAAATATTTACTTGAGGGCTTAGAATCTCTTCAAAATAATTATCCTGCATACATTACCAACTCTAGAGGCTTGGGTTTGTGGGCTGCATTTGATTTGCCATCAATGACAGAAAGAGATGATTTGTGGAAGGAAATGATGAAAAATAAATTATTAATCTTACCTTCGGGTGATAAATCTATTCGATTTAGACCTCATCTTAATATATCAAAAAAAGAAATTAATCACGCTTTAGAAATTATTGATAAATCTATTAAGCATTGCCTAAAATGACCCCAGGATCATTATTTGTAATTTCTACACCTATTGGGAATTTAGATGATATTACTTATAGAGCAGTGAAAATTTTAAATGATGTAGATTATGTTGTCTGCGAAGATACTCGGGTGACCAAAAGGCTTTTTGATAAATATGATATAGATGTAAAAATGATTACCCAAAATGAATACAATGAAAATAAAAAAATAGATTCTATTTCAAAATTATTAGTTGATGGGGCAAATCTAGCACTGGTAACAGATGCTGGGACTCCCTGTATTAGCGATCCAGGATATCGTTTAATTTCTAATATAAAAAAGGAATATCCAGATATTAAAGTTATTCCGGTTCCCGGTCCTAGCGCTGTAATTTCATCATTATCAATATCAGGACTTCCTTCTGATTGTTTTTATTTTATAGGTTTTCTCCCCAAGAAAAAAGGTAGGCAAAAAAAACTTGAAGAGATATCTTTTTTTGAAGGTAGTATTATTATATATGAATCACCAAAAAGAGTTTTAAAAACTATTAAGGATTTGTTTAATATATTAGGTAATAGAAAAGTTTTCATTGCGAGAGAAATGACTAAAATATATGAACAAACATTTTATACTAATCTCCAATCAGTAAGTTCAGGTAAAATAATATTAAAGGAAAAAGGTGAGTATGTTATTGTTGTTGCAAAAGCAGGATATTAGTTTTGAATAATTTAATTGTTTTTGAAGGAATTGACGGGTCTGGGAAATCTACTCAGATTAGATTACTAGAGTCTAAATTATTAGAAAAAAAAATTCCTTATAGTGTTTATAGAGAGCCTGGAGGTAATTACCTATCTGAGAAAATTAGAGATATTTTGCTTGATAAAAATATGGATATATGCAATGAAGCTGAGACAATGCTGTTTCTTGCCGCCAGAGCTCAATTAACAAATGAAAATATCTATCCAGATTTAAATGAAAATAAATTAGTTGTTTGTGATCGCTTTTGTGATAGTACATTAGCCTATCAAGGATATGGTAAAAAAATAGATAAAGAAATTATTAAAAAATGTAATCTTTTTGTTACAAGAAACTTGAATCCTCTAATGACTATAATTATAGATATTGATTATGAAAACTCATTATTAAGAATGGGTAAAAATAAAGATAGAATGGAAAATAATTCAAAGGTCTTTTTTGAGGATGTTATAGTTGGATATAAAGAGCTAGCCTTGCAAAGTCCAGATAGATATTTTGTTGTAGATGGGATGCTATCTGAAGAAGAAATTCATGATTTGATATGGAAAAAGATTAATATAAAGCGTAGTATATGATTAAATTATTTAAATATCACCTATTTATTATCTTTCTTTTATTTAGTGTTGTTTTTACTCAAAATAAAAAGGAATCTAAAGATAACTTATCTAGAAAAATAAATTCATCTAAGGTTAGTAGTGCAAAAAAAACAAATTCTGATCAAAATAAAGAAGATTATTTAGAGTTGTTTGATCAGGTATTTTCAATTTTAAAAAGATCTTATGTCGATTCTGTAAATAACTCGGATGTAATTTTATCAGGTTTAAAAGGCATGATGTCTCCACTTGATCCATATACAAAGATTCTTATGGGTAAAAGTAAAGATAGCTATGAAGTATTAGCAAAAGGAAGGTATGGTGGAGTAGGAATGAAGATATCAGAAGTAAGGGATACTATAATTATTGTACAAGTTTTTGAAGATAGTCCATCTTATTTTGAGGGTTTAATGGCAGGCGATATGATTTTAAAGATTGATAGTACTAATACTATAGGATTAGGGCGATCAGGGGCAGTTAAATTACTTAAAGGAGAAATTGATACCCCTGTAACACTTCAAATATTGCGCAATCCCGGCAAAAAAAGAAAAGAATTCACATTAAGAAGATCAAATATACAGGTAAAGAATATCCCTTATTGGGGTTTAAATGAAGATGATATAGGATATATTAAATTAACAAGGTTTTCAAAGAATACTTCAAAAGATTTCAAGGAAGCTTTGGTTGATATGTCAAATAATGGGATGAAAGCACTAATAATTGATTTAAGATTTAATGGTGGGGGACTTTTAAGAGAATCTATCAATATTTTAGATGCCTTATTACCTAAAGATATAGAAAATCCTATACTTATAAAAAAAGGTAGAGCAAGTTATAAAGAATATTTCTCTAAAAACGACCCTGTTATTGATAAAAATTTACCAATTCTAGTATTACAAAATAGACGTTCAGCTTCAGCCAGTGAGATTGTTGCTGGGGCACTTCAAGATTTAGATAGAGCGGTAGTTTCTGGACAGAACTCATTTGGTAAAGGGTTAGTCCAAATGACTAATAAATTAAATGATACAATATCAGTTAAAGTTACTACTTCAAAATATTACCTCCCCAGTGGAAGAATAATTCAAAAAATGGATTATCTTGGTAATAATTCTTTAACTGATGGATTGGATAAAACAGATTCTACATTTTACACTTCCATAGGTAGAAAAATTGAAGGAGGAAAAGGTATAATTCCGGATATACCTACGAAAATAAATATTATTCCGCCATTCATTAATTCCTTATCATCTAATCAGAGATTGTTCATTTCGTTTGCAAATGATTATGGATTTGATATTACTAATAATGCATTTTCATTATATGAAAATTTTTTAATGTATAAATATGATAAAAATTATCTTGATTTAGATTCTTCTATTTTTGCAATTAATATCTTAAAAAACACTAAAAATTATCATGAAGAAATTATTACTAGTAAGAAAAAAATCATTGAATTAACAAATAGATATATGTTTCTTGAAGATGTTGAAAAACTATATAGACAATTAAATCGATATGAAAGATTTAATAATTTAACATATGATAATATTGACGAAGTTATACTTTATGCATATATGTTTAAAAATCATTTCATTGATTTAGAACTAAAAGATAAGAGGCCGATTAACGAATTAAAAAAATATTTAATTGAAAAAAACTTGTATAAAGATTCAAAAAGTGAAGAAAATAAAAAAATTGCAGGTCATAGTTTATATCAAATTTTATCAAAATTATTGAATGTGTTAAATGGATTAGACCCTAGAGATATCCCAGATGTGGAAAATTATATTACTGATATAGAATATTCTGATATTAAGCAAATATTAAAAGTCATTGGAGATGATAAAAAAAATCTTTTAGTGCAGATATCTTTACAATCTGAAGTGATTGAATGGTATATTAAAATATTATATGGAAAAATCAAGGCTCCACATTCTGGTGTTAATCTAAGTAATTCTGATCAAAAATTTATTTTTAAAGAATCAAGAATAGCAAATTATAGAAGAAAAATTATTGATAATTTTAAAAAATTTATTGAAGCGCATAATTTTACTTATAAGGTGGAATCTGAAGTGGAGTTGGACAATTTGAAAAAGAAGATATTATCATCTTCAGATTTTTCTAAAGATTCTAAAAGTAGAAAAGATTTATTTCAAAGGATATTATCAAAACGTAAATATAATAAATTGTTTAAAGATTTGGAAAAATATATAGATGAAAAGAAAGATATATTTTTCTATCAAGAAGAAAATAATAAGTGGATAATAAATATGATTTTAAGAGAGTATTCAAGAATAGCAATTAGCAATAGTATGCAGGTTAAAACTAGTCTATATATTGATTCTGAATATTCTAGCGCATTAAATATTTTAAATGATATAGCAAAGTATAATAGAATTCTGTCAACCTTTAATGAGTAAAAGTTATTGGTCGGTTAGCTCAGTTGGTTAGAGCGCTACGTTGACATCGTAGAGG
>CEVN01027619.1_pt1 | contig 16261 bp, 7 predicted proteins | sample 427041 | NCBI WGS metagenome assembly CEVN01 (sample SAMEA2623463, study PRJEB7988) | marine metagenome | biome: marine biome (ENVO:00000447); feature: surface water layer (ENVO:00002042); material: "saline water (ENVO:00002010), including plankton (ENVO:xxxxxxxx)" | depth 5 m
TCACGAGTTCCAGCAATAACTCTACCATTATCTGACATTGATACAGAGTACCAAGGACTAGTTGGTGTTGGATGGACATCCCAAAGTGCAGTGGAACTATCAATACTAAAATAGTACAAACCACGACAACAATCATTGTCACCAACTGTGATTGCAATAAATTTTCCATCTGCAGATATATCTACATCACGTTGATTATAGCTAATTTGTGTTGTCCACTTTACTGAATAGGTATCTGTTGTACTAGCTAATTCATAAACAAAAAGTTCGTCATTTCTGCCTGCAACTATATACTTACCATCACTTGAAATATCAATAGCTCTAGCATCGTTATCGTGTGCATGCTCTAGGATTCTAGTGCCAGTAGTTGCATTGTAGGCAAAAACGTATCTGTTCTCTAAATCATTAATATAAGCTGTAGTTAATGCAACATATTTACCGTCATCAGAAATCGCAATATTATCTGCATAACTATCTGATCTACAATGGTCATCATCACTTGTATCTGACCAAAGTGGCGTTGAACTTGAAGTACTGTAAAAGTAGATACCTTTGTAGGTACATATAGCGAAATATTTACCATTGGCTGAAATTGCTATGTCTTTGGCATCATTACCACTATTAGTTATGGTAAAAACTGGAGTTGAACTTGACCTATTGAATAATTTTACCGTTTCACCCCTACTCGAGGCTACAACATAGGAACCATCACCAGAAATTGCTACATCACGAATACTTGTTCCCCAGTCATGATTCCAAACTTCAATAGGTGATGCACTGTCATCAGTATAATTTGTCTTGTAGAGAAATACCTCTCCTGATGAACCTGATTGAGTAACTACTGCAAAATAATTTCCGTCTTTTGAAAGTGCCACATCATACACATCTTTTCCAAAATCGTTTTGCCAAAGATGGCCTTCATCTCCTGAATCATAATCATAAATACGGATTTTATCATCCTCTGAACCAATTAAAACAAATCTACCATCTCCAGAAACGGAAACTCTATCTGGAGATGGGCCAGTTGTCCCTCTCCAATCTTGATATTTCGGCTTGATTTCAAACTTTAGTATAGAAGAAGTCGTCGTATTGTATCCATCTTTTGCAACAATTTTCCAGAATACTGTATTATTCGTTGTCAAGCCGGTTTCGGTGTGCTGCGTTTCTTTGATATTTGATGCAACTTTCGATGCTGGATCTATTTCATCTGGACACTCATTATCTTCATAATCACTTGGATCGCATTCATGAAGATAAACATCGTAGGTTATCGAATCTCCATCTAAATCAACTCCAGTCCAACTAAGAACTGCACTGCCAGAATACCATTTTTTGTTGTCTTCTGGAGTAAAATCTGAAAGAGTTGGAGCTTGATTAACTGAAATCTTATTCGGACCTAATATCGAATAGTTACTGCTACTGTTCCAAGCTACTACCTTCCAATAATAGCTGCTACCCTCTGTAAGTCCTGATGCAACGTAACTGTTACCTGAAATATTAGTTGCTACTTTAGTTGTAGGATTTGCATTACCATCCAAATACACATCAAATTTAAGGTTGGAAAAATTATCGTTAGTAGCTACCCAAGACAATGTAGGAGGATTAACAACTTTAGAATCTACAATTAAATCATAAATCGAAAGACTACCAACTGCGCTATTATTGTACAGATAGACCTTTTGACCACCTCCAACTACTATGTATTTACCATTAATAGATAATTGTGGACCACTCCAAGACCATTGATGGTAATTGTTATTGTACCAAAGTTGAACATTATTGTCTACATCATAAAAATATAAATTACCACCAGATTGAGTAACAAATGCCAAATATTTGCCGTCACCACTTAATGCAACATTAATGTCGCTAGTTTGAGGTGAAGTAATAGTCTTAGATGGGTTTTTCTCACCAGTATTAAATATGAATACCTTACCAGAACTGTGAGAAGCTGCGAAAGTTTTTCCATCGGTAGCCATTGATAGAGAAATGAAATTTCCTACAGATTCTGCTGTGTAATGTTGCAAAACATTGCCTTTCTTTAAATCTAAAGTTAAAATTTTATCATAATCTAATGATCCTGTAGCGGCGATAACGTACTTATTATCTCTACTAATTTTTACATTTTCTTCAAAAGCATCATCACAACAATCAAAGACTGCCTTACTCCAAAGTGGCTCCGAACTGGATACTGAAAAACCTGTAATGACGTTACGGTTCGATAAACTAACAATATATTTACCATCGGCAGAAATATCATTCGTTGAGCCTGAATAGCGCCTCCAGTTATCTGTAGATTGCCAAAGTGGTGTAGATGAAGAAACGTCAAAAACATAAAGCCTATCTCCATTGTCATCTGCTGAAACTGCTATCGTTTGCCCATTAGCCGAGATACTGACATCTCTAATATTACGTGAACCTATAGTTGACTTCCACAATTCTTCATCGTTTGATAAATTACTATCAAACAAATAAATTGACCCACCAGTGTCAACATAACTTGTCGATGCAACAATGTAAGAACCATCAAAAGAAATATCTAAGTCTTGTAATTGAACTGTACCGGTATCATATTGCCACAATAATGTGTTATTTAGGACATCATGAAAGTAGATCTTACCACCATTATCTACTGAGGCCATGTAACGACCATCTTCTGAAATATCTGTATATACTGTGTAAGAGCTAGTAGTGTATGTGTATTCTGGATCCCTAGCTGTAGTTGCCTCAGCATCGATTGAAAAAATAAAAAATAGTGATAGTAAAATGAGGAATTTGACAGCAAATGAGCCATTGGAAAACCTCATGAAGCACGATAACTCAAAAAAGCATTAAAACGGTTGCGGTCCTATCTAACGCGTTCCAGTCTGCACATTCCAGAGTCTAAAATACTGTGACTTGTTATCCAATAATTCTTCATGATTTCCAGATTCTACAACTTTACCATCATCTAAAACAATAATCGAATCACTATATCTTATCGTCGATAAACGATGTGCAATCACTATCGTTGTTCTGTCTTTTGAGATAATTTCCAAAGATTTCTGTAAAGCTTCCTCCGTTTCATTATCAACCGAAGATGTAGCCTCATCTAACACTAAAATCGGTGCATCTTTGAGAACTGCTCTAGCAATCGAAAGGCGTTGTCGCTGCCCTCCAGATAATTTGTGACCGCCTTCTCCAATTTGAGTATTGTAACCATCCGGCAAAGACATGATGAAAGAATGAGCTTCAGCAACTTTTGCTGCTTCTATAATCTCTTCTTCAGTTGCTCCAGCTTTCCCATATGCAATATTCTGCATAACTGTTCCAGGAAACAAAGTAATTGTTTGTGTAACAAGAGATATGGCTGATCTCAAGTCCTTCATTTTCAAACTTTTCAAATCTTTCCCATCTAATAGTATCTTGCCTGAGGTTGGATCGTGAAATCGCAGCAAAAGACGAATCAATGTTGTTTTTCCACTACCTGTAGGTCCAACAATCGCTTGAGTTGTCCCTGGTTTAATCTCAATGTTTAATCCATTGATAATCTCAGACCGATCTGGATAAGCAAAATTAACATCCTCAAAAACCACTGAACCTTTCACTTCAGAAATATTAACTTCAGTATCACCCTCATCAATAGCTATTGGAGTTTCAAGAAGATTAAGAACTCGTGTTGTAGAAACCATAGCTCTCTGATACAAATCAAATGTTTCTCCTAATCTAGTCAACGGCCATAGCAATCTTTGCATCATGAAAATCATAACACTGTAAGATGCAATTGCCATTCCTCCATCGAGTGTAACAAAACCTCCGTGCAACAAAGTGGCCGTGAAACCAACCAAAATTGCCATTCGAATTAAAGGAACAAAAGCTGCACTTAATCTGATAGCTCTTTTGTTAGCTTCCCGATATGCTTGAGACGCCTCGCGAACTCTCTTGATTTCCATTTCTTCACTAGTAAAACTTTTGATTGTGCTGATTCCACTGAGATTGTTTGATAGAAGTGCATTCAACAAACCAACTTCCTTTCTTACTTCTGCATAACGTGGACCAATTCTCGATTGAAACCTAAAAGAACCCCAGAGAATTATAGGAATTGGAAGAATCGAATAAATTGCTATTTCTGGTGAAATGTAAAAGAAAATTGCACTAATAACAATCACGGTTGTACTAACTTGCAATAACTCGTTTGCCCCCTTGTCAAGGAATCGCTCTAATTGGTTAATATCATCATTCAAAATTGACATCAATTCACCTTTAGATTGGTCGCTAAACCAAGACATTTCTAATTCCTGAATATGTGAATAAGCATCTAGTCTAAGTTCATGTTGTACTGTCTGTGCTAGATTCCTCCACAAAACACCATAAAAATATTCGAAAAGAGACTCAAAAACCCAGATAAAAACAGTCAAAACGGAAAGAATAATCAATTGTTCTTTAGGATCTGAATATCCATAACTAGAGAGAACTGATTCATCTTGCTTTACAACAACATCAACTGCAGCCCCAATCAACAAAGGTGGTGCTAAATCAAAAATTTTGTTTAGAACTGAAAAGAAGGTCGCAAGCCACATCGTTGAACGATGCTCTTTCATATGGGCTATTAGACGTGAAATAGGTACTTGCTCAGTCATTTTCTACTCTTGCATAATGTGTCTCTGTCAACTTAACTAAAGGCAGTACTTCATTCAAACTGGATCTGACAATATAATCAATATTCTTACCTTCAATTGCCTCTATTTCTAAACGCTCTTGTTCAGTCATTTCTGTTGCCAATTTAGCTTTAGATTCATCCAAATAAGTTATTGGACTAGGCACATCTCCTAAAATCATGATTTTCTTTCTATCTTTTTCAAAGCTAGGTGTTGCCGAAAGTAATGCCTTTGTGTAAGGATGGTAAGGATTTGAAAATAAGTCCTCAGTATCTGCCTCTTCCACTACTTTTCCTAAATACATAACTGCAAGACGATCACACATGTATTCTATAACTGACAAGTCGTGTGAAATGAAAATATAAGTCAAATTAAATTTCTTTTGAAGATCATTAAGTAAATTTAGAATTTGAGCCTGAACTGACACATCCAAGGCCGAAGTTGGTTCATCCAAAACTAAGACTTTAGGTTCCAATGCAAGTGCCCTTGCAATAACTATGCGTTGTCTTTGACCTCCTGAAAATTCATGAGGATATCGGTACAAATGCTCTTCACCAAGACCCACATTTTTCAACAACTCAATAACCCTTTCACGCATATTTTCTGTCTTACCATGAATGACTAATGGTTCACCAACAATATCCTTAATCAACATTCGAGGATTCAAAGCCCCCATTGGATCCTGAAAAACAACTCCAATTGTTCTACGGAAACTGCGTAATTCTTCACTCGTTAATTCTTCCAAATTGTTACTCGAGAAGTTACCTTCTGTAATTTCTTCTGATAAGACTACTGAACCTGATGTAGGTTCAACTAATCTGAGTAAGGTACGCATCAAGGTAGTTTTACCACAACCACTCTCACCAACAATACCAAAGGTCTTACCTTTTTCTATATCCAAATTAACGCCATCGAGAGCTTTGACTAGTGCAATATCAGTTCCCCAAACATTCTTCACAGGGAAATGTTTTCTTAAATCCTTAATTGATATTATTTTGTTACTCATATTGCTCCTGGCTCTCCCACTGTCGGAACTTTCAATCGTTCTTTTCCACCCTTTGGTATTGCGTTCAATAGTGCTTTAGTATATTCATGCTGAGGATTTGTGAAAATATCATCAACTGATGCTTCTTCAACAATTTGACCTTTATACATAACTGCGACTTTTTCACAGGTTTCGGCTACAACTCCCAGATCATGTGTTATCAAAAGAACTGACATATTCTGCTCTTTTTGGATATCCTTAATCAACTGAAGTATCTGGGCTTGGATTGTGACATCTAAGGCGGTTGTAGGCTCGTCTGCAATCAGCATTTTTGCCTTTCCTGCCAAAGCCATTGCAATCATTACTCTCTGCTGCATGCCTCCACTTAGTTCATGTGGATAGGACTTCGCTATTTGTCCAGGATTTGGTAATTTTACCTTAGACAATGCATCGATGACCATCAAATCTAAAGCTGATTCTGGAAGATCCTTTTGCAGATAATCTCTCAAGAGCATTAGTCCAATGACTAAAAGGAATGGTAAAGTAAAAGCAAATTGACCAAGCATTGTGAAAAGTGAGATAAAAGAAATGCAAAATGCCAATATTGTAAATTCAACACCTGGAGAACCTTTCCACTTCTCACTATTATAAGCTGGTATTTCTTTATCTGAAGCTAATTTATTAATTTCAGCATCTTGATGAAGAGTCAAAATTTCTCCTATTTGCTCATTAATCGTCATTACAGGATTCAAAGCTGATAATGGATCTTGGAAAATTATACCAATCTCCCCACCTCTTATTTCTCTCAATCTAGACTCGGAGGCGTTAGTTATGTCTTCACCATTCAGAATAATCTTTCCACCAACTATTTCTGCTGTTTTTGGTAGGAGTTTTAATGCAGAATAGCAGGTTACTGATTTACCACAACCAGTTTCTCCAACCAAACCAAAAATTTCTCCATCTTCAATCTTTAGATTAACGCCATTAAGGGCCTTAACAACACCATCATATGTGTTAAAATTAGTCTTTAAATTTTCTATCTCAAGCATCTAATTCCTCTGCTTCGGATCGAGTATATCTCTAACTCCGTCTCCTAATAAATAAAAGCCTAAAGCCCAAAGGGCAATAGCTAGTCCTGGGAAAAAGAATCCCCACCATTCTCCAGTCAAAATATCATCCTGACCAAAGGAAACAAGTTTTCCCCATTCAGCAAGATCTGGCCCTCCACCAAACCCAAGGAAACCCAACGCTGCTAAAGAAAGAACAATCCCTCCCATATCCATGGTTGCAATCACAATTATAGAAGTTATACAATTTGGAAGAACATGCTGAAAGATTATTCTAAAATCAGAAGCGCCAGCAGCTTTTGCAGCTTCAATGTACGGTAATTTTCTGATTCTAAGGGCTTCAGCCCGAATAACTCTAGTAAAACCCGGCCACCAAACAATGATTAAGGCGTACATCAGCATTTCAATAGAATTATCTCCAGTAACTGCAATGATTGCCAATGCTAAAACTAAACCTGGTATTGCAATAAAGACATCCGTTATTCTCATAACTATATCGTCTACACGGCCACCATAATATCCTGAAACTGCACCAATTACTGCAGCAATAAATGTACCAGTAAAAACGACTTTAACTGCAACATCTAAAGAAGTCCTACTACCCCAAACCATTCCATAGTAAATATCGTAACCTCTATCTGTACTTCCTAGAATATATCCATTCTCTTCACCTGAATCTGCAGTACATGAAAGATAACATGGTGGTTGATGGTTGAAATTATACTTGAAATGTTCTTCCATTCTCATTGGATCTCTTTGACCCTCTGAAGGTGGAGCGAGCCACGGAGCAAACAAAGCAACTGATAATAATGACAAAACCAAAAATAAACCTAACATAGTCAAAGGATTTTTCTTAATTTGATAAGCTGCTCTCTTAAATTCATCCAATTTAGGTCCCAAACCTTCCTTGACATCATCCCAATTATATCCTAAATACGCTAAATAACAAAGTAATGAAATTAGAAGGATTGTCATGAAGAAACCTGACAAAATTGACCAAACAACGAACAATGTCCCACCCAACAAAAACATCACCCATAAATCTTCCGGATTCTCTGTAAATCTTCTGATTATTGAATAAACTGCAAGTAATGATAAAGAGAGTAAAATGAAAAGGCCAAACCAAACTGCCGCAGTTATGCTCAAGTAAGTAATAATCAGCATTGAAATGGAAAGAGAAACAACCAATATCTCAGCTACACTCGAATGACCACCTAATTCAACTCGAGGATCTAAAAATGCATATAAAATATCAACAATTAAATTTGCTATAATGTAAAGAAATGCAGAAAACAAAGTATAGGCTAAAATTGCCGAAACATCCAAACTTCTCATAGCCGTAATAGCCCAAGCTCCTAGTCCTGGCCATGTGAAAATTGTTTCAGTCAAGACTGAGCCATTAATCAAACCTGCAAAGCCCATTCCTAACAGCGTGACTGTAGGAATCATCGCATTTGGTGCCCCGTGCTTGTAAGTAACTTGATTCTCTGTTAATCCTTTAGATTTTGCTGTTCTTATATAATCTTGACCAAGAACGTCAAGCATGTTCCCTCTCATCAGTCTAATTATCGTAGCCATTGAGCCGTATGCTAGAACCGTAGCTGGGAGAATCATATGTTTCAAAGCATCAATAAAATGTGGCCATGATCCTGCTGCAATTGAATCAATTAAGAGGAAATTTGTCTTAATTTCTATAGGGTCTGTAATTTCCCAAAGAATTGGATCATAGCGTAAACTAATTTGCCAATCAGTATATAATGTGAAAAAATATTGAAGGAAAAGGGCAAACCAAAAGATAGGAATTGCAGAACCGAACAATGCAAATAATCTTATCGAATGATCTTCCCATCTGTTTTGTCTAATAGAGGAAAAAATACCTAATGGAATAGCTGTTGCAACAGCGACAATAAAGGCTAAAATCGATAATTCTAAAGTTGCCGCAAATCTATACTTAAGTGCCACTGAAACTTCTTCATTAACTACCTTCGAATAACCCCAATCAAACGTAATTACTCCTTTTAGATATGTTACATATTGAATGTGTATTGGTTCATTAACACCATGTTTTTCCGCCAACATCTCATATTGCTCAGCTGTTGTTCTTTCTGTGATATAAGGTGCTAAAGGATCTCCCATACCATAAGATAAATAGAAAGTTATGACTGTGACACCTAGCATAACTGGAATAGTTAAGGCTAGTCTCCTAAGAACGTAAATCCAAAGCTTCACTGCTGGCTCTATGGAGTGTTTTACTTAAGATAAACGTGCACTAATCTGTACAGCACTTACTCAAGGTGTAGAACAAAGTTCCATGCATACTATTGTGATACCAACCATCTATCCAACTTTTCCATATTTTGTATCCAATCGGTTGATACACCCATATGTGCAGCGCTTTGTCGTGCTCTAATTCAGCTAAATCATAGTACATCTGCTCTCTTGTTGAAATATCAGTTTCCGATGCTGCTGAATCAATTAAATTATCAATATCATCAAACTGGAATCCTAGATAACTAGATGGATAGTAACCTTCTGCACCATGTAAGAAAGGATGGGCAAAATTGTGTGGATCTGCGTAGTCAGCACCCCAACCTAACATAAAAATTGGGATTTCACGAGTCTTGAGCTTGTCTAAGAATAGAGGCCATTCTAAACCTTGAATTACCAAATCAAATTTAGGATTCAACTCTTCCAGTGCGTTCTCAAGTAGTAAAAGTCCATTAAGTCTCACATCGTTTCCTAGGTTATAATATGCATCAACAGTAAACCCATCGTCCCATACTCCAGCTTCTTTGAAGTGAAACTCTGCCATGTCTGGATCATAACTGTACTGAGGGCCATTTGCATCATATCCAAGCAAACCTTCTGGAATTGGGCCTGTCGGTTGGATACCACGATTATCAATCACATCATTAATGAACATCTCATAATTGAAGGAATAACAAAAACCTTTACGAACATCTACATTGGCAAAGAAATCGCTACTAGGCGCCGAACCGCTTTCATGGTTAGATATATTATGGTTAAATGAAATTTGTAACATAGTTAAAGAAGGTAAGTTATCTTCCCACTGAATATCATCATAAGTTTTTGCTTCCTCAAAGAAAGTTTGTTGAACATAAACTGAGTCTGCATTACCTGATTTTAGTTCTAATAATCTTGCTGACTGATCATTGTTCTTTTTCAAAAGAACGGTTTGGATGAAACTGTAACCTTGTTGGGAACCTTTGGCAGTAATACCATTAGATTGCCTCTCTGAATCTGTCCATCCTCTCCAATATTCTGGATAATATTGCATCAATACATACTGCTCAGGAACCCACTTTCCTCCGTAATCTTCATTCATCATGTATGGGCCAGTACCCATAACTTCTTTCTGAATACCAGTACACTCAACACCTTCGCTAGGATAACCGCATCCCTTACTAGTTACCCAGTCTTTGGAAACAATTGAACCTGCAGTGTAAGCCATAACTGCTAAGAAACGAGGTGCTGATTCTTTCAAAGTAAATTGAACTGTAGATTGATCAATCTGAACAATACTATCTGCAATACCATCTCCATCTTCATCTGTATTGTTTAGAAGCTCAGTGTACATCCAAGAAGGGCCCAAGCCCATTATTATTAGACGATTAATAGAAAAAACGACATCTTCAGCAGTTAACTCTGAACCATCGTGGAAAGTAATTCCTGACCTAATTTTGAAAGTATAAGTTAAACCATCTGGAGAAATTCCACCATTAGAAACTGTAGGGACTTCTTCAGCTAGGAGCGGAATCATTTTGTCCTCGTTATCTCTGTCATAATAGATTAATGTTTCATAAGTGTTTGAAAGAACGGTACCACTTGCTGAATCATAAGCTTCAGCAGGATCTAAAGTTTTAGGATCTCCAATTGATACTGAAGTATAGACTGTGGGATCTGGAGATGAAACTGATGAACTTTCAGCTGAAAGTACTCTAATTGTACGAAAAACAATATCTTGCAATCCGGCACTATTTGTGACTTTTAATTTCACAATATAGCTGCCTGATGTAGAATAACTAGATAAGCCTCCTGAAGAACCAAATGTGTGATTTACAGTACGACCTGTAGCTGTTTTTCCGTCACCAAAATCCCATTCCCATGATTCAATATCATCTGTGGAAGGTGAACCATCAACGTAAGACCACGAACCTGCACCGTTTAGCTCAATCTCAGTACCTGCTCGAATAACTGATGCTTTAGTAGAAATAATAGCATAAGGCAAACCTGAATCCTCATCAAGTGCACCTGCTAGAACTGTAATATATGTTAAACCAAAGTCATTGGTACCAACTGCACCTTTATCATCAGTGACTGATAAGGCTACAATGTATTCTCCAGGTGCTGAATATTTATGGATAACAGTTTCTTTGTTATCATTATTACCGTCACCAAAGTCCCAGTAATATGACACGACTGACCCATCATCATCAAAAGATTTGGAAGCATCAAATTGAATTGAAGTTCCTAAATCAACCACTCGAGATCCTGTTACTTCAACAACAGCTTGTGGATTGGAATTCGTTCCAATTGCTTCCTCTGTGCCTATACCCAAGCATCCTGAAAACATTAAGATGCCAATTATGGCAAACGAGCTAAATTTACGAAATTTTTCTTTCATTGTTTCACCGTTATTGTGAATTGAGAACCTGGCTGACAACCAGCTGGAACTTGAACATTTACACTTTGACCTGTCGGCATTGTAACTGTTAAAACTTGACCTGGAACAACACCTGCAGGCACTGTTATTGTCATAGAAGTTGGTTCAGGGGGTGCTGCAACCGGCGGAGGTGGTGCCAGCGGCATAGGATTTGCTTGTGGAACGCCTGCCGGGGCAGGAGGTGCTACCGGTGCTGGAGGCATAGGTGGAGGTACTGCTGCAGGAGGTGCTACTGGTGCTGCTGCAGGAGGTGCTGCTGCCGGAGCTCCCCAACCATCGTCACTAATGGTACTAACTTTTCCTGGTACAAAGGCAACATAAGCCCCATAACCTAAACTTCCTATTCCACCAACTATCAGTAATACAAATAAATATTCAGTGGTTGTCGATAATCTGCCACTTATGGAATCCGAAGACAGACCACTGCCTCCATTTTCATAACCTGCTGGAGCATAATCGCCAGTACTGTCCTTAACAACTTCAAATGTAATAATGACCTGACTGCCAACTCCGTAATCTGACGTTAAATCTGAACCAAATGTAAAAGGTGGATCATTTTGTGATTTACCAATTGATTCCAGCCAAATATTAGTTTGAGCGCCATTAAGCTCAATTCTAGCTATTGTATCAACGATAGTTACAGTATCTCCAACATTATAATCATTATATTCTTCGATACCCTTTGAAGTATCGATTTGATCTACAAAAGCTTGCCCACTACTTGCCATAAAGTTAGGGAAAATAAGGAACAAACCAACTATCCCTAAAACGGCTAATGCGGCCCCAATACCAAGGAAAGGATTAATGCGCACGATAACGCAGATTTATGTATTGATTTAAGACTTACCTATATTTCTACTCTTGCTTGAAAAAATTCTTCCTGTAGGCTGTAACTGCCAATATCAAAACTATAGAGCCAAGAATAACTATCAAGGCTGCTAAGCGATCTGCTTCAATTGCACTAGAAGAACCTTGAGCAAAGAACACCTGATTATCTGATATAGAATATGAACCCAGTTCACCAACTGCACGAACTAAAAGTGTGTGATCTCCTGTAAATCCTAACTCATTTGAATCTAATTTTATTGACCAGTTTATGTATATCGACCCATTGTCACCTTGTCCATATTGTGCTTCTTTCCAACCGTTACCATCCAAATTATATTCAACACGATTTACTGAACCTTCTCTTGACCAGGATATGCCTGAGAATGTGGTCCCAACAAGGTCTACTTCAGTAATATGAGCTTGAAGATTAACATCTAGATTCTCTGTATCTGTGTTAAGAAGTGCAGATTCAACTGCTGCAAGAGCATCAACCATTCCCCAACCAAAATGACGATTCCAATAAGGATCTAGTTCTGGTGCTGTTGCCCAAGGACCATCCTCAACACCTTCCCCGTCAACTGATGATAATGTTTCCTTTCTCTCAGAAGTCAAACGTAGAATCTCACGAAGTGCTAGAGGATCTAAGTCAGGATTCGCCTCAATCATTAATGCGAGTACACCTGAAACTGCTGGTGTCGCATAAGAAGTCCCACTACCTCTTCCACTGTAGCCATTATCTGATGCATCCTGACCTGGAATTCTATTGTAGCATCCACCACCACTGGCATGACATGCCTCGGCTTGAACAATATTAGTGCCTGGTGCTGAAACATCAGGTTTCATCTCATCATACGGATTTCCGTCATTATTATCTCTGCGTGGACCTCTGCTAGAATAGGAAGCTATTCCATCATCTTCTCTTTCTATAGTGTTTTTGTCATCTAGAGCGCCAACAGTTATCGAAAGACTGGAGGCTCCCATACCAGATAAGCCGTCATTATCTGAACCTGAATTTCCTGCAGCTACTGAAACGACGACACCTGCTAGTGTTGCTTCATCTAACACTTGGGAAAACATATCTGAACCATCTGAACCACCATTTTCATGTGATGTTATGCCCCATGATAGAGAAATTATATCAATTCCAAAACTTTCGTTATCAGCACCATTCCAGGCCGTATCTTTGTTTTCAATAACCCAATTAAGTCCATCCATAGCTGATTCATAGAACTCTTGTTCAATTACGTAATTTTCAAAAGGACCTGCACCAAACGCAGTTCCTATCCTTACGTCAACTAAATTGGCATCAGGTGCTGCACCCGTGAAATTAGAAGACTCTCCGCTAGGTAAGATTCCATTACTGGTTGCCATACCTGCACATGCTGTTCCATGCTGATTTTGATCATCCGGATCAAAAGAACCGTCATCCTGCTGAAGAGAGGCCATACACAAGGGATCGTCTGTACAAACTGCATCATATCCAGCTACAGCTTTACCTGCTAAACCGGGATGCTCATCATCAATACCTGTATCTACAATTGCAACATTAACTCCCCTACCAGTATATCCTAAATCCCAAGCACCTACTGGATAAATCGAAGAATTACTGGCTTTTATGGCTGGTGTTTGAACATCACCATAAAAGACAACTTTACCATAAGGCTCAATCATCAAGACTCCTGGAAAATTACTAATTGTTTCAAACAAATCTGAATCGACCATGCCCAGCAATAAACCATTGACTAAACTGACATGATATCTAACCTCAACGCCTATGTCTGACAATAATTGATAATCTGACTCAGTAGGCTGATGTGCATACATTACTCCTATCTTGTATTCATCTTCTACCTCTTCCAGCCAATCAACAATACCATTTCTATTCAAATCTCTGGATGTGGTCTCCCACCATGGTAAATCAATCCAATTATTCTCTTTTACTTTGGGAATAATGTTTGATTCCAATGAAACTGATTCTGGATCATCAAGGCCAGAAACTGGCAGAGATGAAAAAACCAAAACTGCGACTATTGTCAACGCTCGTAATCTTTGCACTTTTAGGTATGTACTGGTTATCATAAAAGTTTTGAGGGTATCAACTACGTCCAAAACCACCGCCACCTGGTGTCTGAATCTCGATTGATTCACCAGCTTTGACCTGACGCTCTACTTTACCTTCGAGGATGATTTCTCCCGAATCTGATTTCAAGATATTTACTCCACAAGAGCCTGGTTGACCTCCCGAAGAACCATATGGAGGAATTGTTCTTCTTTCAGATACTATAGATACCTTTCGAGGTTCAAGGAAAGATATCTCTCTTAAGACTCCATCACCACCTCTAAATTTCCCCTCGCCACCTGAATTCTTTCTAATTGAAAATTTATCAAGTCTTATTTCCCTGAATCTATGCTCTAAAATTTCAGGATCAGTAGAGCGTGTATTCGTCATATGAACTTGTATCGCAGAGGCTCCATCAGAACCATTTATTGCTCCGGAACCACCTGCAATTGTTTCATAATATTGACTTCCAGAACCATCTTCTGCTCCAAAAACAAAATTATTCATTGTACCCTGAGAAGCTGCTGCAATACCTAATGCCCCGAGCAAAACGTCTGTTACTCTCTGTGAGGTTTCGACATTTCCTCCAACAACAGCTGCATCATCACTGGGATTCAGTAAACAACCTTCGGGTATACGTATGTCTATTTGATCTAAACATCCTGAATTCAATGGAATATCTTTATCGATAAGAAGTCTAAAGACATACAAAACTGCAGCTTTAGTAACGGCAACTGGAGCATTCAAATTACCTTCTAATTGAGAAGCTGTCCCTTCAAAATCAACTATTGCATAATGCGATGGTAAACTATTGGGCTTTTTGAATATTGCAATCTTAACTGAAATACGTGAGCCGTCATCCAAGTAGTCTGTAAAACTAACTTCCTTGTTTCCACAATTCTTAACATAGGATTCTAGAGCATCACTCATTGCCTCAGCTGAGTTTTGCCTTATGTATCTCATGTATGATGTAACTACTCCATCACCATACTTTTCTACCAAATTATTTAGCTCATTTATGCCCTTATTGACGGCTGCAATTTGTGCTTTGATATCGTTTATTCTTTCCTCTAAATTCCTGGCAGGATAATCTGAAGCTGTCAATAATTCGATGAATTCATTTTTTCTGAATTTGCCATTCTCTACGATTAAGAAATTATCGATTATTATTCCTTCTTCGGATATACGTTTTGAAAAAGGTGGAATAGAACCTGGAGTTATTCCACCAATGTCTGCATGATGTCCTCTACTTGCAACAAAGAAAGTTAGTTCATTATCGCCTGAAAAGACGGGTGCTACGACAGTTAAGTCCGGTAAATGAGAACCTCCCCTATGAGGGTTATTTATGAGAAAGAAATCACCTTCCTTCATTTTACCCTCATTATAGTATATTATAGATTTGACTGAGTCACTCATTGCCCCTAAATGGACTGGAACGTGAGGCGCATTGGCGACTAAATTGCCTAATGAATCGAATAAAGCACATGAAAAATCAAGTCTCTCTTTTATGTTGACAGAATGAGCCGTTTTTTGCAAAGATACACCCATTTGTTCAGCAACGCCCATGAAGAGATTGTTGAAAATTTCTAAAGAAACAGGATCTCTTTCAGATGAAAAGGATACTTGCTGAATTGAATCTTGCTCCATTATTAAATGTCCAAACTTATTCACCTTCAAACTGAAATCTGGCTCGACCACAAGAGTTGTTTTTTCGTCTATAATCATTAAAGGGCCTTGTTTGGTGTAACCTTTTGGTAAACTTTCTCTAAGGAAAATTGGTACCTTAATTCTATTACCTGAGATAAATATTTCTGTTTCACTATGGACAACTGGTGCATCCACATTAGAATCCAAAAGATTATCTACAATTCTTTTACTTGTTGCAGTAACTTCTACACGAACATTTACCAATTCTAGTTTATTAGACGGAGAAAAACCAAATTGCTTTTCGTGGATATCTATGAAATGTTGAAGCATTACCTCATAATCATCAAATGGAAC
>CEVN01048759.1_pt1 | contig 16230 bp, 15 predicted proteins | sample 427041 | NCBI WGS metagenome assembly CEVN01 (sample SAMEA2623463, study PRJEB7988) | marine metagenome | biome: marine biome (ENVO:00000447); feature: surface water layer (ENVO:00002042); material: "saline water (ENVO:00002010), including plankton (ENVO:xxxxxxxx)" | depth 5 m
ATTATTACAGCTTGCCACCACTTCATTTCAGAATTTTTAAGATTTCCATTGGAAAATTTGTCAGCCAAAAAGAGTAATGCCGCAAAAATTATATTGCTTATTGCAATACTTTTAAGAGTCCATCTATAATCCCCTGCACCATCTATAAATAGGACTATTAGCACAATTGGAAGGGTTGCAATGATTAAAAAAATGAATGTTTTTGATAAATAGAAGCTAAATTTTAAAAATTGGTCTCGAAAATAGACGATAACCGCTAAAAGACTGGCAAAATGTACTGTTATATCAAATATTATCCCTTGGTCTGGCCAACCAAGCAATTTACTTGGCAGTAATAAGTGTGCAGAACTTGCAATAGGAAGAAATTCAGTAATAGCTTGAATTATGCTCAAAATTATTATTTGTATTAATGAAAGATCATCCATCTATTTTCCTGTAATTTAACTCTTTTATGTAATTTGGATAATTAGATTCTAGCGCATTGTTTTTGTTATCTAGCATCATTTCAAGGATATTTCGTGAAATTTGGCTCTCTTCAATATTTTTTACATTCTCAAGTTCTAAAATTTGGCCTGAATAGCTTATAAAATCTGAGTTTTTTGGCATTTCTTTTAAATCTTTACAATATATTTCTTTTTCATTAATTTTGTAGAAATAATCGTTTTTATTGCTCTTTATTACTGGAATCATTGAATCATTTTTCCATTGCAGAGCTGAGAGATTAGAAAATGCGTAAAAACTACAATTTGTAAGTAATTTTATAGTGTCTAAGAAGGTGAAGGCTAATCTAGCGCCAGTATACGAACCAGGACCAGCTGCATATGCCATGTAATCAAGATTTTCAAAGCTAAAATCAGGTATTTTTGTTTTTATCTTAGTTATTTTTTCAATCCAATCATTCTTTTTATCCCTTTTTTCATCAATAAAGGAAAAATAATGTTTTTCATTGTTGTAATGTATAGCAAGAAAATGCGTTTCGTTTGTTAAATCTATAACTAAAATATTCAATGCGAAATAACTTTTCGTATATCTTCTGTGACCTCTTCTAAGGTTTTAGAAGCATCGATTTCGTAAAAACTTATATCTTTCTGCCTATAAAAGCTTAAAAGTGGCTCAGTCTCCTCATAGTAGACTTGTAGACGTTTTTTTATGACATCAGGGTGGTCATCTTCTCTCTGAATGAGAATTTCTCCTGTTAAATCATCTTTTCCTTCGACTTTTGGTGGGTTGTACACAACATGGTATGATCTGCCCGAAGGTAAATGAACTCTTCTGCCTGACATTCTTTCAATTATTTCTTTCTCCGATATTTTTAAGAACAATATTAAATTAATTTCAACCTCAGCTTCATCCAGTGCCTTTGCTTGATCCAAATTTCTGGGAAAACCATCAAGTAAAAAGCCATTTTCACAATCATTTTGACTTATTCTTTCTACCAACATTTCAATAATTATATTGTCTGGAACAAGTCTTCCGGAAGATAAATACTCTTGCACTTTCCTTCCAAGGTCACTTTCTGCTCTGCTTACTTCTCTCATCATCGCGCCAGTAGAAACATTTGCAATTCCCTGCTCTCTCTGAATTATTTCAGCTTGAGTGCCCTTTCCGGCACCAGGCATTCCTAAAAGTATTAGATTCATTTTTCTAGAACTATAAAAGACAAAGTATAACTATCTGTATTTGTGATTGATAGATGGCAGTCTAAATCTTTTAAGCTACTAGAAATTAGCTTTGGTTTGCCTAGATCATCTTTTTGAAGAGTAATATCCGAAGGATACAAACCCCTAAAGCCTGTTCCAAGTGCCTTAACGAGAGCTTCTTTTGAAGCAAAAGAAGAACACAAAAAATTAATCTTTTTTGTTTTTGGAAGTCTATAAAAAATTTCTTGCTCTTCAGAAGAAAGAATTTTCTTTAAAAATTTTTCCTGATATCTGGAGTAAATGTTTGCAACCTTCTCTTTATGAATTAAATCTGTTCCAATGCCTACAATCATCTAAAAAAAATCCTACTTTTAATGTTTAACTCTTCGAAATAATATTCAATAGCTTTTCTATTAATCTCTTTACTTAGCTTCAACGCTTCAGAAGAGAAATTTCTATTACCTATATCAATAATAATTTTACCATCATAGCCTTCATTACTCTCCTTAAAACCACTTTGAGGGCTGTATTTATAATTTTTTCTACCTTCAACCTTTCTGTTTGATTCAAAATCATTAAAAAAATCAATTTGATATCCAAGATTAGCAAGAATATCTAATTCAAAATTTCTTAGTATTGGCTCCACTTCATCTGTTAGCTTAAGTCTTTCAATACAACTTCGATATAAATCAAATAATTCTTCTGATTCACCAGAATGTACTAATAAAAAGTTAATCAATTCATTTATGTAAAAAGCAGAATATAGACTTTCTTTGCCCGTAAATTCTTTGTAAGGCTCAATATTTTCGGCTAGATATAATGTTTTTAGGTTGCTTCTTCCTCTAAAGTCAATATTGAGTAATTGAAAAGGTTCTAGATGGCCCGAAAATTTAGATTTTTTTCTTTTTGCTCCTTTAGCTACAGCACTAATCTTTCCTGACTCTTTGCATAAAAATGTAACAATTAGACTGGTTTCCTTATAGGGTCTGGAGTGTATAACAAATGCTTCTTGGATATTAGACTGCATTAATTTTTAATTCCGAAACTTTCTAGAGTAACAGGATCGTTTATCCAATTTTTCTTAACTTTGCACCATAAACTTAAAAAAACTTTCTTTTTATATTTTTCTTCAAGGTCAACTCTAGCTTTCGTGCCTATAGATTTGATCTTAGCTCCTTCCTCGCCTATGACTATTTTTTTTTGGCTTTCTTTGGCAACAAAAATAGTTGCATCTAAATTTATTTGATTATGCTGATCTTGAAAGACATCTAGAACTACAGCTGTTTGATATGGAAGTTCATCTCCCAGCAGTCTAATAACTTTTTCTCTTATTGTTTCTGTAATTTCAAATGTTTGGCTTTGAAAATCAAAGCCTTCTTCAGGGTAGAAAAAATCATTTTTTGGCATGAGCTTTTCTAGTTCAGTTTGAACAATATCCAGACCCTCATTTTTTTTAGAGGATATTGGAATGATGCTATTGAAGCCTTCTTTTAGAAACGTGTTTTCAACAAATGGAAATAATTCATTCTTGTTTTCAAGGAGGTCTATTTTATTTATCAATAAAACTTTCTTTGCATTTGAGCTTTTTACTAATTCAAGGGTTTCTTTATCAACACTATCGAATTTGGTGCCCGAAACCATGAAAAGAATCACATCTACATCGTGGATAACTTCATTTGGTTTTTTTCTAAGAATTTTATTGATTGTTTTCTCAGTTTTTTTATGAATTCCAGGTGTATCTATAAATATAAACTGGCAATTTTTAGTGGTCTTTACAGCGTAAATATTTGATCTGGTAGTTTGAGATTTCTTAGATGTGATTGATACTTTCTTATCTAAAAAATTATTCAAGAAGGTTGATTTACCAACATTAGTTTTACCTATAATTGTTACATAACCACACCTTTTCATTATTTTACTTTCCCTACTCTAGAAAAGTTTGGCCATTCGCCTGATTTCCATGACAACCAAATATAATCTGCTCTACCCCATATTGATTCTTCTTTGACAAAACCCCAAGATCTGCTGTCATTTGAATTATCTCTATTATCTCCAACCACAAAATACATCCCTTCAGGAACAACCAGCTCAAAAATATCAGCTGAGGTTCTTTGCATGTGTCGAATTGAATATTCTTTTATATTATTATTTTCAGTTAATATCTCTACTCCAAAAGCATCTGTTTGGACTAGCTCTTGTTCGTATTCTTCTTTATTGATATAAAGTCGTTTATTCAAATAATTGATTGTATCCCCACCTTTTGCGATCACTCTCTTCACATACGGTACTGTAGGTTTGTGCGGAGGAAAAAAGACAACTATTTCACCAATTTCAGGACTTTTAGAGAAAATTTTACTTCTTCCTGTAAAGGGTATTTCCAGTCCATATGCGTTTCTATTTACTAAAACGAAGTCTCCAACTTCAAGATTTGGTTTCATTGATCCAGATGGTATCTGCCATGGCTCATAAACATAACCTCTTATAAAAAACACAAGGAATATGCTTAAGAACCAACCTCTGCTTTCCTTGATAATCTCTTGATGGCCTTTTACTAAAGATAGAATTAAAACTCCTAAAGAGAAAATGCTATAAAATGCCAATAGATCTCCAATATTCCACTGCTTAACAAATAATATTCCTATGATAAGTACTGATATAAAAAGACCTATTCTTTGGGTATTACGATGAACTTTGTCTGAAAAGTTTCCAGTGACAATTGACCAATACCAATAAGCCACTATCCCACAAATTAATAAATTTAAAATAATAAAAACTGGCAGATTTGCTATTGGCTCAATTAGATTAAAAAAAGTGCTCATTTATTTTTATCTGTTGAAAGAAAACTTAAGAAAGCTTCCTGAGGTAAAGCGACTTTACCTATCTGTTTCATTTTCTTTTTTCCTGCTTTTTGTTTTTCAAGAAGTTTCTTTTTCCTAGTTACATCTCCACCATATAGTTTAGCAGTTACATTCTTTCTAAAGGCTTTGACGCTTTCTCTGGCTATTATTTTGCCTCCAAGCATGATTTGTATTGGAATTTCAAACATTTGTCTTGGAATAACTTCTCTAAGCCTTCTTGCAATGTCTCTGCCTTTTCTTTGAGCATCAGATCTATGCATTATTGATGAAAGTGAATCTACTACTAAACCATTCACTGCGACATCTACTTTTACTAAATCTGCTTTTTGATATCTATCAAAAACGAAATCAACTGATGCATAACCCTGACTTTTTGATTTAAGCAAATCAAAAAAATCCATGACTATCTCAGATAGTGGCATCTCAAAAATTATTGATACTTGGCCACCTAAGTATTGAAGATCTTTTTGAACTCCTCTTTTAGCTATGGCTAATTCAATTACGTCTCCTACATATTTATCTGGGCATAAAATTGTAGATTTAATTATTGGTTCTCGAATTGCATCTATCTCATTTGCTGTTGGCAGTTCTGCGGGTGAACTTATGAAAGATTCCTCACCATTAGTTCTGAGAATTTCATAGGCTACACTTGGTGCAGTAGTAATCAAATCTAGATTATATTCACGCTCAAGCCTCTCCTTCACTACCTCCATATGAAGGGTCCCCAAAAATCCACACCTAAAACCACTGCCTAGAATTTCTGAATTCTCTGGCTCAAAAACTAATGATGCATCATTCAAATTCAATTTTTGCAAAGCTTCACGAAAAGATTGGTATTCATTTGACTCTATTGGAAAAAAAGAAGCAAAAACCTGTGGTTTAACTTCTTCGAAGCCTTCAAGCTGTTTGGTTTCAGTATGTTTTGCAGAGATTAATGTATCGCCTACAGGAACTGATTTTAAATCTTTTACATTAGCTACCAGATACCCTACTTCGCCTTGAGATAATTTATCGCAATCTACTTTCTTTGGTGTAAATTTTCCGATGGATTCAGCAGTGAAGGTTTGTCCTGTTGATTTAACAATAAATTTTTCTCCCTTGCTTAATTCGCCACTAAAAATTCTTATCAGTGATATAACTCCAAGAAAATTGTCGTACCAAGAGTCGATTATTAGAGCTTGAAGATTTTTTTCCTTTGAGTCTCTTGGTGGAGGGATTTTTTGAGCTATTTGTTTCATTAGATCATCGAGTCCTGTTCCATCTTTAGCACTTACAGACAATGCATCAGATGCATCAATACCTATGATCTCTTCTATCTCTTTCTTAACACGTTCAGGTTCTGCTTGAGGCAAGTCAATCTTATTGATTACCGGTATTACTTCCAAGCCGAGGTCAATTGCCTTATAGCATGTTGAAAGTGTTTGAGCTTCTACTCCCTGAGAGCCATCCACAACCAATAATGCTCCCTCACATGCAGCTAGTGATCTTGAAACCTCATATGAAAAATCAACATGGCCTGGTGTGTCTATCAAATTGAATTGATAATCTTTTTCGTCACTGTAATTTAGAGCAACAGATTGTGCTTTTATGGTAATTCCTCTTTCGCGTTCTAGCTCAAGCGTATCTAGAACTTGAGATTTCATTTCTCTTTTGGATAGTCCTCCACAAAATTCAATAATTCGATCAGATAGAGTAGATTTCCCATGATCAATGTGGGCGATGATGGAAAAATTTCTTATTTTATTCAATTTCTACAGGCTCAAATAAATTGGTTCCTTCTCGGGTACCAATTATAAGAATTATGTCGCCTGTATCAAACGATTTGAGTGAACTCTCAAAATCTTCAATAGAATTAATATCAAATGATGTGTTGCCTGATCTAATTTGTGTAATTATGTCACCTCTTCGTATCACCCCATATGCAGGAGAAGTTGACATTACTTGAAGTACTCTTACACCTTCTCTTTCTACATCAGATTGCGTCTGCTCGTCTGATAATTCTCCAAGCTGAAGGCCTAATGGGAAACTAGGTTCTTTTGTTTCAAAAGTTGGCTGTTCTTGAACTTGTCTTGATGGCAATTCTCCAATTTTAATTATTTTAGTTAGGTATCTACCCTCTCTGAAAAGCTTTGCTTTGATCATCGTTCCAGGCTTTGTTCTTCCAACAGTATGTTGTAAATCCTTAAAATAAATTATCTCTTTGTCATTTAAAGCAACAATTACATCACCAGGTTTTATGCCACCTTTTTCTGCAGCTTGATCTTTAACAACTGACCTAACTAATGCTCCAATAGGTTTATCCATGCCCAAAGCTTCTGCCAAGTCGCTTGAAACTTCACCTCCCTGAACTCCGAGATATCCTCTTGATACTTTCCCTGATTCTTTTAGCTGTTCAACAACCTCCATAGCTACATTAATTGGAATAGCAAAAGCTAGACCTTCATTACCTCCAGATCTTGAATATATCTGAGAATTAATTCCAATTACTTCGCCTTTTAAATTAAAAAGTGGTCCGCCAGAGTTACCTCTGTTCACAGCAGCATCAGTTTGAATATATGGAACGTAATCACCAATACCTTGTCCAGTAGAAGTTCCTCTTCCAGTAGCACTAATTATTCCAAAGGTCACTGAAAAATCAAAATTGTAAGGTGAGCCAATGGCAATAACACCATCTCCCTGTTCCATAACATCTGAATCACCAATCTTAACTGGAGAAAAATTTTCAGAATCGATTTTTAAAAGTGCTATATCACTTAATTCATCTGTTCCAACTATTTCAGCTTTAAACTCACGTCTATCAAGGAATCTAACAATTACTTCTTCTGCTTCCTGAACGACATGATAGTTAGTCAGAACATACCCATCATTAGAGACTACAAAACCAGATCCAGTGCTAGTTGCATTTCTTTCGGGCATTCTTTGTTCGGGAAATGGTATTCCAAATTCTCTAAAAAGCTCCTCAGGAAAATTGCCATAGGATCTAGAATTAAATCTAACCTTCCTTGTCGATTCAATATTAACTACTGAGTCTGATTGTTCTTTGACTAAATCTGAAAAATCAAATTCATGCGAATCAAGATTAAAGATAAGAAATGCTAATAATGCTATTAATTTTTTCATGAATAAAATTTATTTTTCTAGTTCGATAGAATCGAGTATCTTCATTCCAGATTTTACATCAATATCACCAAATATTGCTACTGCATGAGATCTCTCATCATGCACAATAGTTCTCTTAATGAGAATGAAGTTTTCTTTTTTGTAGACTCCATCAGGAAGATTTGATGTATTTGTATCGTTGATAAATATGGAAAACCCTTTATTGACTCGTGAATTTATAAATTTATTGCGAAGTTTTTTATCATTTCTGTAACCTGTTGGTATCCACTTTGGCTGATATGCTACTGGTATAAGATTGGCACTTTCTGAGGATGCGTAATGTCTAGATGCAAATTGTAAGATTTCATCATTCTTAATATTTTCTAAAGTCTGTTGAGCTTCGGTAGAGGAAATTGCTTCTTGAATTAATAGATTGTTTTTATTGTTTTCACTATTGAAATTTAGTGTTGTACTTAGAATGGAGTAACTAATTATTGTTCCAAGCCCTAAAATGGTAATTGGTAGCACTATCTTTTGAGTAAATATTCCCAAAAGATTGTTTAGTGAAAGGTTAGCTAATTGTTTTTTGAACCCTATTGGTTTAAGTTGCTGAGATGTTTCACCAAGCTCTATCATTTTGAAGTATAAATCCTTAAGTTCTAAGTTTTCGCTCATATCTTTGAGCAAAATTTTTACTTCATTTTGTTCTAACTCACCATCAACAAACGAGGACACCCTTCTAAAATCAAAATCCGATATATTTTTCATAATTGCTCTTCTAAATTTTCTATTAAATATTTTCTTGCTCTGAAGATTCTAGACCTAACTGTACCAACAGGAACTCCTGTAATTATTGCTATTTCTTCATAGTTTTTTGAATCTACTTCACACAAAATGTATGCAGTTCTTTGTTCTTCTGGTATTTGATCAAGCAGACTGCTAACAAGGTTTGATAATTCTTTGGTCTCTAAATCTTTCTCGACATTTTCCGAAGCAGTTAAATTGCTTTCAAAAACTTCATCAATTTGATTTTCTCTTGAAGAATTAATCTTGGTAATTGCAAGATTGAACCCAATTCTATAGAGCCAAGTATAAAAATTAGAATTACCTTTAAAGGTTCCAATTTTTTCCCATGCTCTCATGAAAGCCTGCTGAACAATGTCTTCAGTCTCATGATAATTCCTTAAGATTTTGAACAAAGAATGATGCAATCTTGTTTTAAAGGTTGTGAATAATATATCAAATGCATTTGAATCTCCGTTTTGAGAGAGTTCTACTAACTGAGGTATATTATTATTCTTCACTGTTCTATTGGATATTATATCTAGTAATTAGTTCCATCATTTTGCATATCTTTTAATGTTTGGAAATTTTCTTTGAAAACGCAAATTATCCTTGAATATAAGGTCAAACATTTCCTGATCATTCATCTCTAACAATTCCTCTAGCTCTGCTATTTCTTTCAAAGACAAGTTTTTATAATCACTCATAATATTATTTATTACCTGAGTAGTTTCCTTCATCCCTCTTCTTGCTTTAAAATTTAATTTTTTATAAATAATGTCATCGTCCATAGTCAATTTCTTTCAATTAAAAAATTATACTGCCATTACAGTAAAAGGAGCTAATTCAAAAGAATTACTTCAAGGGCAAGCCAGTTGTGATTTTAATGAAGAAAAGGACTACTACGATGCACTTTTCTGCGATGAGAAAGGTTATGTGATTACAAACTCATCTATTTTTGTGGATGATGGTTATTACATTGTTGTAAGAGATGAGATCGTTTTTACTCTCATGAAAGAGCTAAAAAAATTTAGCAAATTCTTTGACTGCATAATTGAAGAAAAAAAAATTGATATTTATGGGGAAGAGAAGAATGGCAAGCTTAAAAAACTGATTGGTAATAAAAATTGTAATTTAGACTCAAAGGATTGGGACATTACCTGCATGTTGAATTTAAGCTTCGATATAAATGAAAAAATGTCTGGCTTGTATAGAGTTAATGAGCTTGGCTATTGTTTAAATAAATATATTTCATATGAAAAGGGCTGCTACCGAGGCCAGGAAATAATTGCTCGCCTTACTTATCTTGGAAAAAAAGCTAAAAAAGTTGTTGTCTTTGATAGAAATTATCAAGAAATTAGAGACTCAGAGAATAGGATAATTGGAAAAAAAATATACTCTTTAACAGTAAAGAACAAGGAATATTCACATTTCTTCGTTGAAGACACAAACTACTTTTCAGAAAGTAAAAAAATTATTCCAGTGACCAATCAATGGGATCTAGACCCAGCTTTGTAAGTATTTTATTTGTTTGTGAAAAATGCTTGCACCCAAAAAATCCATTACTTGCTGAAAAAGGCGATGGATGTGAAGCCTCTAAAATATAATTTTCATCAGTGATTAATTCTCTTTTCTGCTTAGCAAAATTACCCCACAACAAGAAAATTTTATTTTTCTTTTTTTGAATTAAGTGGACTGCTTTATCTGTAAATTTTTCCCAGCCAATCTTAGAATGAGAACTGGGCATACCTTCAATTACAGATAGAGATGAATTCAAAAGAAGAACGCCCTGCTTTGCCCACCTAGTTAAGTCACCGCTTTTATTTCTGACACCAACATCTGTTTCAATTTCTTTAAAAATATTCTTAAGTGAGGGTGGTAATTTTTGATTATTGTTCACAGAGAAAGCAAGCCCATTAGCAGTTCCAGGAGTATGGTATGGGTCTTGGCCTAAAATAATTACTTTTACTTTTTCATAAGGACAAATCTCAAATGCTTTAAAAAAATTCTTTGGCTCCGGGTAAATTTTCTTTCCAGAATTATGATCAGACATTAAAGAACTTTTTATCTCTTCAAAGTATTTTCTTTTAGTCTCGACCCCTATAAAATCATCCCAATTTTTTATCTCATTCATAAGGTCAAAAATAACACATTTTTTTATCCACAGAAACTGTGGATAACTTTGGGGAAAACAACACATATATTTACTAAAGCCCTTAAAAGAAAATGCTTTCAAAAGATTTGTTTAAAAATTGATCAATATTAATAAGACCAGTATTTAAAAGGGTTTCGGGGTTCTTCTGTAAACAAAATGTTACAGACAGCCAAAAAAAGCTCTAATTATGTGGGTGTGAAACTTGTTGTGAGAAAATCAATAGTTTTGCATAAAAAAAAGAGGGTTTTTTTAGTAGCAAAGTCTTGCATTTGTAACACCCTTGATTTTCTCTAGCTCACAGACAATTGAATCCTCAATTTCATCATCTGTATCAATGATATTGCAAGCTAAATTATCTCTACTTTTGTTAACGAATTCTGAGATATTGATTTTATTACCTGCCAGACATTCAGCAATCTTACTTATTATTCCAGGCTCATTTTTGTTTGTAATAAATATCCTATGTTTGCCATGTTTCTCTGAAGAAATGTTTGGAAAATTTACACTATTAGTAATTTTCCCATAATTTAAAAACTCGGAGATTTGATCGCATGCCATTACTGCACAATTTATTTCACTCTCTTTAGTGCTTGCTCCAAGATGAGGAAAGATCATCACATCTTTGGGTGAATTAATTCTTTTCAACAAATTTTTTGTTGGAAAATCTGTTACATACTTAAGAAGCATTCCACTATCTAGTTGAGCTAATAAATCATGTTCATCTACAATTCCACCTCTAGAAAAATTTATTAGAACTGAGTTTTTATTCAGTAGCGAAAGTTTATCTTTATTCACTATGCCTTCTGTTGATGGATTAAGTGGTATATGTAGCGAAACATAATCTGCATCATTAAAACAACTTTCCATTGAATCACTTTTTTCTAGGCTGCTAGGAAGGCCCAGAGCAATGTCAACAGTAAGACCGGGGTCATATGCTTTAACTTTCATACCAAGATTTATTGCTTGCATAGCAACCATTGACCCAATAGATCCAAGACCAATTATACTGAGCTTCTTGCCTCTTATTTCTTCCCCAACGAATTGTTTTTTCATGCTTTCAATATTTTTGCTTATTTCTTCATCATTCATATTTTCTGTATCGATACTATCTAAATTTTTATTGCCGGAAACAAGATCTCTTTTTGATAGAATCAAGGCACATATAACCATTTCCTTAACCGCATTTGCATTGGCGCCAGGAGTATTGAACACAACAACTCCCCTTTCTGAACAATTGTCTACGTTTATGTTATTTGTGCCAGCACCAGCACGAGCAATTGCATGAAGAGAATCATTGATTGATAGTGAAGTTAAATTATGACTTCTTAGAACTATTCCTGAAACATCATTTTGGTCTGAAACAAGCTCAAAATTATTGTCTTGTAATAAGTTCAAACCTTCCTTTGCAATGTTATTTAAAATTTGTAATTTCATGAATATAAGATTTTAAAAGAATACACATTAAAACCCGTTATTTAAATGCAATTCGTAAAAAAATACCCAATTTATCCATAAGTTTTCAACAAGAAAAACCCAGCATCTTGTGGATAAAATGAAAAATAACACAATATATTGTGTTGAAATGCTTGAATGTAATCTTATTCTGTTGAAGAATACAATATCGATGGAACAACAAGTCAGACAAGAAAAAAAAGAAGAGACAACAGAAGTTTCACCCAACCTAGTTATGACTCCAGGAAAAATGAGAGTCATAAAAAGAAACGGGAAAGTTGTTGCCTTTGACGAAGAAAAAATAAAGGTAGCAATCATGAAAGCCTTCCTTGAAGTAGAGGGAGGAACAGCTGCAGGATCATCTCGTATTCATGATGAGGTAGAAAAAATGACTGCAGATATAGTTGCCAGGTCAAAAGGTAGACTACCTTCTGGTGGAACAATTCACATAGAGGAACTCCAAGATCTCGTCGAGATTCAACTTATGCGAAATGAGCATCATAAAGTTGCAAGAGCATATGTTCTTTACAGGGAAGCAAGAAATAATGAAAGGCCAGAAGAAAGCGAAACAGTAGCTGTTGAAAAAAATATCGAAGATGTAGTTGATGCGTCAGTGAAAAAAGCCTGTAGTGGTTTAGAAAATGTCGATGAAAAAATGCTAGCAACGCAAATAAAAAGTACCAGCTATGAAGGTATTTCAGAAAAAGATCTTGCTGAAAGCATGTTGATGACAGCAAGAACCCTGGTAGAAAAAGAGCCAAATTACTCCTACGTAACAGCGAGATTGTTGCTTAATAATATGGAAAAGGATGTTGCTGAATTCCTCGGTTTAGATAAAAAACTTTTAGATAAAAGATCAGAGATGTATCAAGAAGCACTTTTAAAAACAATTGCCAAAGGTATAGAGCTGGGTATTTTAAATGAAGAGTTGCAAACCTTCGATTTAAATAGACTAGGAAAGGTCATTAAAGAAGAAAGAGACCTACAGTTTACATACTTAGGCTTACAAACACTTTATGACAGATACTTTATCACTCATGAGGAAATCAGATATGAGCTTCCTCAAGTTTTTTTGATGCGTGTTGCTATGGGACTAGCAATACAAGAAAAGGATAAGAATGAAAAGGCTGAAGAGTTTTATATGTTGCTATCAAGTTTTAATTATATGAGCTCGACTCCAACTTTATTTAATTCTGGGACTAAAAGACCACAACTTTCTTCTTGTTATTTAACGACTGTTCCAGATGATCTTGGAGGAATATATGACGCGATAAGAGATAATGCTCTGCTATCTAAATGGGCTGGAGGTTTAGGTAATGACTGGACAAATGTTAGAGCCCTGGGTGCAAGAATTGAAGGAACTAATGGAAAAAGCCAAGGAATAGTTCCTTTCTTAAAGGTGTCTAATGACACTGCTGTAGCAGTTAATCAAGGCGGGAAAAGAAAAGGTGCATTCTGTGCATATTTGGAATGCTGGCATTTAGATGTAGAGGAATTCTTAGAGCTCAGAAAGAATACAGGTGATGACAGAAGAAGAACTCATGATATGAATACAGCTAATTGGATTCCTGATCTCTTTATGAAGCGCTTAGAAAAAGATGAAGAATGGACTTTGTTTTCTCCTTCTGATGTTCCTGATCTACATGATATCTATGGATTAGAGTTTGAAAAGAAATACAGTGAATATGAGAAGAAGGCAGAAAAAGGCGACATAAAATTATTTAAAAAAGTTAAGGCTAAGGATCTTTGGAGAAAAGTTCTATCCATGCTTTTTGAAACAGGACATCCATGGGTTACTTTTAAAGATCCATGCAACATAAGATCGCCGCAAGGACATGTTGGTACAGTGCATTCATCAAATTTATGCACAGAAATAACATTAAACACTAACAAAGATGAAATTGCTGTTTGTAATCTTGGCAGCATTAATCTACCTCAACACATTGATGATGGAAAAATTAATGTAGAACAACTGAAGGGCACAATAAAAACAGCAATTAGAATGTTGGATAATGTAGTTGATATTAATTACTATCCGGTTCCTCAAGCAGAGAACTCAAATAAAAAACATAGGCCAATAGGCTTAGGCTTGATGGGATTTCAAGATGCCTTGTACAAACTAGGCATATCCTACAACTCAGATGAGGCTGTTGATTTTGCCGATAAATCAATGGAACTAATAAGTTACTTTGCTATACAAGCTTCCTCAGAATTAGCCAAGGAAAGAGGTGCCTATGAAAGTTATGAAGGCTCTCTATGGGATAAAGGAATATTCCCAATCGACTCAATAAACCTTCTAGCAGAACAAAGAGGCAAAGAATTTATAGATCAGAATACTGATACAAACCTTGATTGGGACTCTCTAAAAGCAGTTGTTTCAGAGAATGGTATGAGAAATTCAAATGTAATGGCAATAGCGCCAACAGCAACTATAGCTAATATAACTGGGGTTTCTCAATCTATAGAGCCTACTTATCAAAACTTATTTGTTAAATCTAATCTTTCAGGAGAATTTACAGTCGTAAACCCATATTTAATTGAAGAACTGAAAAAAGAAAATTTATGGGATGATGTGATGCTGAGTGATTTGAAATATTTTGAAGGTTCTTTGTCGCAGATAAACAGAATTCCTGAAACCATTAAAGAAAGATTTAAAACAGCATTTGAAATTGAGCCAAGATTCATTGTTGAGGCAGGAAGTAGAAGACAAAAATGGATTGATCAAGCCCAATCACTAAACTTATACATTGGTAATGTGGATGGCAAAAAATTAGATGTTACATACAGAATGGCCTGGTATAAAGGGTTAAAAACAACATATTATTTAAGATCAATGGGGGCTACTGCAACTGAAAAGTCAACAGTGGACAGAAGCAACCTGAATGCGGTAGAAGCAAATCAACAAGAACAACAAGTAGCCTCGCAAGCCCCAGATGCTTGCAGCATTTTAGACCCAGACTGTGAGGCATGCCAATAGGAGGAAAATTATGGGAATTAGTTGGGACGAATATTACAAAGAAGAAGCGCCGGTAAAAAAAGAGGAAGAAAAAGTTACAGAACCAAGAGTTGCTGAAGTTTCTGAGGCAACAAAGCAAGCTATTGAAGCTCCAGTTCAAACAGAAAGTATGCAAAACATTCCAACCGAAGATGTTTCATCAGAGGTAATGCAGAATATAGAAAATTACACAACCAAAAAAGATCCATCTGAAGAAGATCTACAAAAAGTAAGAGAAAAAATGGATGAGGTTTTACAAGGTAGGGTACAAGTTGGTCAAAAAGCCATGATTAATTCAAAGGCAGATCTCAACCAGCTTGTTCCCTTTAAGTACAAATGGGCTTGGGAAAAATATCTTGATGGCACAGCTAATCATTGGATGCCACAAGAGATAAATATGACTGCAGATATTGCCCTATGGAAAGCCGCAGATGGGTTAACAGACGATGAAAGAATGATTGTTAAAAGAAGTCTTGGCTTCTTTTCAACAGCTGATTCTCTTGTTGCCAATAACGTTGTTCTAGCAATATATAAACACATCACCAATCCTGAATGTAGGCAATATCTATTAAGACAAGCATTTGAAGAAGCAATTCATACGCATGCTTATCAGTACTGCATAGAATCTCTAAGCATGGATGAAGGTGAAATATTTAATATGTACAGAGAAGTTCCTTGTGTTGAAGCTAAAGCAGCATGGGCACTTAAATACACCAAAGAACTTGAAGACCCAAGTTTTGAAACAGGAACTCCAGAAAACGATAAAACTTTCTTATCTAACCTAATTGCATTTTATTGTGTGCTTGAAGGTATGTTTTTCTACTGTGGTTTCTCACAAATTCTTTCAATGGGAAGAAGAAACAAGATGACAGGAGTATCTGAACAATTCCAGTACATCATGCGTGATGAGTCCATGCACGTTAACTTTGGTATAGATATGATTAACTCAATCATTAATGAGAACCCACATATTTGGGACGAGGAAATGCAGAAAAGAGCATCTGACATGATAGTTGAAGGCACTCAATTAGAAATTGATTACGCTAAAGATACAATGCCAAGAGGTGTTTTAGGTATGAACGCTAAAATGATGGAAGAATATCTTCAATATGTCTGTAATAGAAGATTAGCGCAGATCAACTTACCTGAAGCTTATCCAGGAGCTAAATATCCACCTTCAATGCAATGGATGTCAGAGATTATGGATCTAAGAAAAGAAAAGAATTTCTTTGAGACCAGGGTTATTGA
>CEVN01010250.1_pt1 | contig 16207 bp, 14 predicted proteins | sample 427041 | NCBI WGS metagenome assembly CEVN01 (sample SAMEA2623463, study PRJEB7988) | marine metagenome | biome: marine biome (ENVO:00000447); feature: surface water layer (ENVO:00002042); material: "saline water (ENVO:00002010), including plankton (ENVO:xxxxxxxx)" | depth 5 m
TGTTTTATTATTATTAGTTATTACTGATTGATGCTCGTCATTAGAGTTATTTATTACAATGGAGACCAATGTATTTTTTAAGATTTCAGCATCTTGATTGTTAATTGAATCTAATGTTTTAAACAAATAATCATACTCAGCGTAACAGGGAATAGTAACTGCAATTTTATATGATGATTTATGAGGTATTTTATTTATTGACCATTTTTCATCAGATAGTTTTTTTGCTTTATATTTCTGAATTTTATGATTCAATATATTTATAAATTAGTGTTTTGACTTTATCATAGTCATCAGGTTCAATCCAGTTGATATTAATACCTCTTTTTTCCATTCTTCTAAACCAAGTTCGTTGTCGTTTTGCAAACTTTCTTATGGCAGTTGTTAATGAGGTAATGAGCAAATCTTTGGAAATCTTATTTTTTAGATATTGAGCTATAAATTTATATTCTAAACCAAAATAATCTAACCGTTCTATTGGAAGACCATTATCAATCAAACCTTCAACCTCAGCTATCATTCCTTCATTTATTCGATCAATTAATCTTTGTTTAATTTTTTGTCTTAATATTTCTCTATCTATGTTTATTGCAAATACAATTGCATCATTATTCATGGGATTCATTTTAAATCCATTAACATCTACACTACTTTTTAAAATTTCTATATTTCGAATTATTTGTTTTCGTGTCTCTACTAATAAACTAGTTCGTTGTTTTTGGTTAGATATGCTATGTAGCTCTTTAAGTAAATCATCTCTATTAAGATTCTCCAATGAGTTTCTAAGATTTTGATTAGGAGCAGGCTTTCCTGATAAATCATAATCAAGTAATGTTGATTCAATGTATAATCCAGTTCCTCCACATAATATTGGCACTTTATTTTTTAATCTTATTTTTTGATAAGCATTATAAAAATCTTTTTGAAAATCATAGACACTATAATTTTGTTTAGGGTCAAGTATATCGATTAGGTAGTATGGAATTGATTTTTGATTTACGATATAATCATCTAAATCTTTTCCAGTGCCAATATCCATTCCTTTATATATTTGTCTGGAATCTGCTGAAATGATTTCCGAGTCAATATCATATGCCAATTGAGCTGCTAGACTTGTCTTGCCACTAGCAGTAGGTCCAGTAATTACAATTAGTTTATCTTGATTTTTTTTATTTGATGTCATGATTTAAATTTGCATAATATGTTAGAAATTAAACTAAACATTTACAATTAACTTATGGAATATTCATTAATAGCAATTTTTAGTTTTATCCTTGGACTTTTATTGTATCATTTTTTATTTAATAAAAGTGAGCCAGTTAATTTTGATGGATTATCAAAAGATATCCAACATTTATTAGATCTTCAGCGTAAAGATTGGGAGAAAGGTCAAATAGATCTAAAAGGTGTTGTTAGTCCTCTTTCAGAAAATCTAAAAATTTTAGATAAACAAATTAGAGATATTGAAACAAAGCGTGAAGGTGCATACAAATCTCTCGAAAAAGAACTAGAGCAACTTGGATTAGCACAAAAAGAACTGCATACTACAGCATATGATTTAGAAAGTGCTCTTCGTTCATCTTCTACTAGAGGTCAATGGGGAGAAATGAAACTTGAGAATATTGCTAAAGTTGCAGGTCTACAAAAGAATATTGATTATACGACTCAAGAAACAATACATAGAGATGGATCAGACATTCGACCTGACATGATAGTAAATTTACCAAATAGAGGATGTATTGCTATAGATGCTAAGGCGCCTCTTAAGTCTTATCTAAATGCATCTGAGTCTCAAGATGAGACTACCCAAAAAGAAGAATTAGTTAAACATTCAAAGGCAATGCGTACATTTATGAGGTCTTTATATCAAAAAGAATATTGGTCACAGTTTGAGAATGCCCCAGAACTTGTTGTAATGTTTGTTCCGCTTGAATCTGCACTCTATTCAGCATTTGAATATGATAAAGAATTATTTGACGACGCCTTAAAACATAAAGTACTAATTGTCTCAGCAGTTTCATTAATTGCTTTGTTAAAATCTATTCATCATGGCTGGATGCAAGTACAACTAGATGAGAATACTCAAAAAATTGCTGATGCAGGACGAAGTCTTTATGAAAGATTTTCAAAATTTAGTTTAATGTTTCAAGATATAGGCAAAAAACTAAATACTACTCAAACAGCTTTTAATAAGGCTGCTAGCTCTATGAATGCTCGTTTAATTCCCAGTATGAAAAAGTTGAAAGATATGGGTACGGGATCTGACGAAATAAAAACATCAGAACTATTGGATGTTTTTGAAGAGAGCGAAGATGAAAAACAGCTTACCTAAGATTTCCCTATATAACTTTATAAATTACAGGGTTGGATGGCGCTGCATCAAGATGAAACTTAGGGTATCCAATACAAGTGAAATATCTACCATCAATACAATGATTAGGTATAAATGCTAATTCAGTTATAGTATTTTTATTAATTGTATTATCATTAGTAAAAAATATTTTATGATTTTTTAATTGACCTCCATCGTCCGATCTATCAATTGAAGGGGTATCAATTATAATATGTTTAACTGTTTTTTCCTTTAAATAGTATATTGCATCATTTGATAAAAATGGATGCGTATGTTCATTGTAATTAAATTTTATTTTATCTTTATTATTAGGTAGTGTTCTAATGATTATACATTCTAAAAAATCACTAAAAGAATCCAAACTATTTTTTAAGATTTTCTTTGTAATCACCTGGTCGTCAGAATCATATTTTACATGATACACATCATTTGATTGTTCTTGAGGCCTAACTGTAATTAAACGTGATGGTATAAAATTTAGATTTGACAATTCACCAATGGATTGACTTTCTTTAAATATATGCGCTCCAGTTTCAGTATGTGTTCCTGAACAGTGGACATTAAACTTAACAACTGGAACATTACAACCTGCATTCTTTTCAATATCATATGTAATATCACTCGAGGTGTACGATTCCTTGATTGGATTACTTTCATCATAGAACTTTGGATTATTATTGCTATTAAAATTCATAGGAATGGAAATACTCTCCCCATTATTTGATTTAATCTTATACGCTTTTTTATTGTATTCTATTGTAACATTCATATCGTTAAATTTTACTAATAGGAGTTAAAAATTTAAATATTAGTTTTTCTGATTCTTGCTTGTTATAAGTATCATTTACATTAACTAGTTTATCTAATATTTTATCTTGTATATATCCCCTCTCAAGAGCTGTAGCATATGGTATAGTTGTAAACGATACCATTGTATAAAGAGGTATAAAATAATCTGGAAAATCATTATTAAGTTGAAAGGATAGTTTTTGTTTTTTTATATGTTTTTCATCTAGTACATCATTTCTCATAACCTTATAATTATCTAATGAAAGGTCTAGTAAGGCATCTGCATCTTTTTTTCTTGAATGATAAAATTCTGAAAATAACGATCTCCAATCTCCAGCAAATTTTTCACTATACATTTGTCCAAATATATGACAATCCTCAAATGAAGCATTCATGCCTTGCCCATAAAACGGAACAGTTGCATGTGCTGCATCTCCTATTGATAATGCTTTGTCTTCAAATGTCCAGTTGGGCACTCTAAGCCCAATTAATTTGCCTGTTGGGTTTTTAAAAAAATCACTTTCTAGGTTTTCAATTAATGAAACTGCATCATTAAAATTTTGTTCAAAAAAAGTATATAGTTTTTGATTGTCATTAATATCTTCAAAACTATTTTCACCCGTACTTTTCATAAATAATGTACATGTAAAACTATGGTCTAAATTTGGAAGTGCAATCATCATCATATCTCTTCTAGGCCATATATGTAAAGAGTTTGGATCTAATTGATAGTCACCATTTTTAGATTCTATTGTTAGCTCTTTATAGGAATGCTGAATATTAACATAGTCAAGTGGTGTATTGGTAATTTCAGAGATATTTTTAGATACTATAGACCGATAGCCATCAGCACCTATTACTGGACAATTAATATCTATATTATGATTTTTAAAATGTAGTTTTTTATGAAGTAAATCAATTTGTTTACATTGCATATCAAACTTAATATCAACATTACCCATTTTTTCAGCATAACTCATTAGTGCTTTATTAATTTCTAATCTTGAAACAGAATTTATATAATGTTCATCTTTATTTCCATAGGGTTGAAATGTAATTTCTCCATCAATAGAGTGAATACTTCTTCCATACATAGGTATTAAAAGTGATTCAAAATCTTTATCATACACACCGGCATATTTTAATGCTTCAATACCTCTTCTTGACAATGCTAGGTTTATAGATCTACCAGAAAATTTATTTATCTTTCTTGGGTCGGATGATCTTTCAAAAACACTTATCTGTAAATCTGAATTTTTAGATAAAATTGTTGATAGCAGTGGTCCACTAAGTCCAGATCCAATGATTATGACATTATTTTTCATAATTCTTTTAATACTTGGACAAAATTATATATATCTTTATGATTATTATAAAATGCACATGGGGCTGCTCTTATCACATTTGGTTTTCTATAATCACATATTATATTTTTATTTTTAAGAAATGATTCAATATTTTCTTCATTAGAATCAATTGCTAGTGAAAGCTGTGAACCTCGATCATCTGAGTTTAAAGGAGTAATTATTTGAATATTATTATTATTAATCGAGGAAATCATACTTTCCATATAAGATGTTAATTGTCTACTCCTTTTACGTAACGCAGACATACCAATACTATCAAATAGCTCTATGGAGCTTCTTAAAGCAGCCATTGAAAGAATGGGTGGATTGCTAAGTTGCCATGCTTCAGCACCTTTAATTGGATTAAATAAATTTGGTGGATTAAATCGTGTTTGTTTATCATGACCCCACCAACCCTCTAATCGATTTAAATTAGAAGAATGGTATTTTTCATTTACAAACACTCCCGATGGTGCACCTGGACCTCCATTCAAATATTTATAGCCACACCATGCTGCAAAATCAATATCCCAATTATGTAATTCTAATTCTACATTTCCGGCTGCATGTGCCAAATCAAGACCAATAATACAATTATATTTCTTAGCTAAATCTGAAATAGATTTTAAATCGTAATACTGACCCGTATAGTAATTAACACCACTAATTAACATCATGGCTACGTTATCTATATTGGATTCAATTTGATTTAGCATATCTTCATTTGATATACATTTATTATTTTTCAAGGTAGATACTTCAATTAAATCTTCTAATGGATTTAGACCATGAAGTTTTAGCTGAGATTGTACGGCATATTTATCAGATGGGAATGAAGGTGTATCTATAATTATTTTAAACTTTTGTTTAGTTGGTTTAAAAAATGATATCATTAACAAGTGTAGATTAGTAGTTAAAGAGTTCATTACAACAACTTCAGAAGTATTAGCTCCAACAATTTTTGACATATGATTAGCAAGATATGAATGATAATCAAGCCATGGACTTTTTCCATGTAGATGACCTTCAACTCCTAATTTTTCCCATGCATCGAGTTCATCTTTAACATAATCATAGGTTTGTATTGGTTGTAGGCCAAGTGAATGTCCACAAAAGTAAATTGGATTGGAAGATGGAAAATGAAATTTATCTTTTAATGTATATAATGGATCTTGATTATCTAAATGTTCTGCGTACTCTAGTGTAGATTCAAATTGCATATTTATATAAATAATTTTTTATCTAAATCTAGCCATTCAAGAGCCGTTCCATTATAGAGTCTTTCTTTCATGTCACTTGATAAAGACTCTGAATTTTGAATAATGTCTCCTGGAGGGTTTTCTCCTAACGGGAATGGATAGTCAGTTCCAAGTGCAATTTGATTTACACCCATTGTTTTAATTAAATAATTGAGCGAATCCTTACTATGAACAAGAGAGTCAACATAAAATTTATCTAAATATGACGTTGGATTATTTGAATTTTCAACTGCACATAAATCAGGTCTTTGGATAAATCCCTGTTCTATTCTTCCTAAAGTATAAGGAAAACTTCCACCACCATGCGCAAATGCAACTCTCAATTTAGGAAATTTATCAAAAACTCCGCCAAAAATCATTGAGCAAATTGCTCTTGTTGTCTCTGCTGGCATTCCTACTAGCCAAGGCAACCAAAATTGTTTCATTTTAGACATTCCCATCATTTGCCATGGATGAATAAATAATGATAAAGATAGAGCTTCACATGCTTCAAATATATCATGAAATTGCTGTTCATTAAGATTATGATCGTTCACATTAGAACCAATTTCAATTCCATTTAAACCTAAATCATTCTTACATCTTTCAAGTTCTTTTATTGCATGTTTTGATGATTGCATAGGTATTGTGCCTAACCCTATAAACTTTTTTGGATATTTTGTACATACATCTGCTATAAAATCATTAATCATTTGAGATTGAACTAAAGCATCTTCTGGGTCGGCCCAATATGAAAACATAATAGGTATTGGCGATATGACCTGGACATCTATTGATGAATTTACCATATCTTTAACTCTTACTGAAGGGTCCCAACAGTTACATTGGATAGTTCTAAAGTTTTCATTAAAAAGCATCATATCTGCTTCTGTTTCATTCCGCTTTTCTAATTTCACAAACCCTTCGTATCCAAATTTTTTAGAAAAATCGGGTAAATCATTCGGTATTATATGTGTATGTATATCTATTTTTAGCATATAATTACTTTTCTAAAACATCTCCACATCTGTTACAGGTTCTATATTTTTTGTTACTCCAAAACTCATTGAAAACAATAGGTAGATCTTTTTCAATATCTTTTAGAGGAAAAAATTTTTCATATAATAAATTACCACATTTATCACAGTACCATTGAAAACCATCTAGTTCATGTTCAGTTCTTTTTCGCTCAATAACTAAGCCTACACTATTTTCATATCTTTGAGGAGAATGGGGTACTTTTGAAGGCAATAGAAATATCTCACCTTCATTTATATGAATATCTTTAGGTTTATTATCTTCAATAATTCTTAATGTCATTTTACCTTCAAGTTGATAGAAAAATTCTTCCCCCTCATCAACATGATAATCTTTTCGGGTATTGGGTCCGCCAACAACCATTATAATAAATTCTGTATCTTCATACACAACTTTATTGCATACTGGAGGTTTTAATAACTCTCGGTTATCATTAATCCACTTTTTAAAATTTATTGGAGGTATCATCATTTTTTTGTCAAGGCTATACATTTAAGTTCAACAGCAATATCTGTGGGTAGAGCATTTACTTCAACCGTGGTCCTTGTTGCATGACTATTTGGAAAATATAAATTATATATTGCATTAAATTGCTTAAAATCTTTTTTCATATTCGTTAAATAAACAGTTATATCAATCAACTGGTCCCATGATGAATTTGATGCTTCTAAAATTGATTTAATATTTTTAAAAACAGCATGTGTTTGTTGCTCAATATCATAATCAATAAGATTTTTATCTTGGTCATACTGGTTACCAGGGATTGAATTATCCTCACTATCTCTAGGTCCAATTCCAGATAGATAAATAGTTCCATTCACTTCTACTGCATGAGGGTAATTACCTACAGGCTGAGGAGCGTTATTTGTTCTTATCTTATTTATCATAGTATTTTGTACATATATTTTTTGTTTCAGTAAAGAAATCAAGTGCATATTTACCACCTTCTTTACCAAAACCAGATTTTTTAATTCCTCCAAATGGAGTTCTCAAATCTCTTTCTAACCAACAATTAACCCAAACTAAGCCAGATTCTACTAATTCTGCAAGCTTATGTGCTTTATTTATATTTTGAGTCCATAGAATTGAAGCAAGACCATATTGCGTATTGTTTGCCATTTGAATCGCTTCATGATCTTCATAAAACTTTGTAATAGTTACAACCGGACCAAAAATTTCTTCTTGATTTACTTTAGATTCCTGAGGTAAGCCTTCAATGACTGTTGGCTTATAAAACCAACCATTATAGCATTCACCCTCAATTTTAGCAGTTTCACCTCCAGCTAAAATTACTCCTCCATCTTTTTTGGCATAATCTATATATTTTGAAATTTTATCTAAGTGATTTAATGAAACAACAGCTCCTTGATCTGTATTTGAATCAAATGGATCTCCAATTCTTAGTTTGTTTACTTTAGCTATAAAATCATTTTTAAATTTATCATATATTTTTTCTTGTACATATATTCGTGATCCAGCTAGACATATCTGACCTTGATTCAAAAATGATGAGCGAACTAAGCTTTCCATCATTTTATCATAATCACAATCATCAAAAATAATCACAGGGTTTTTACCGCCCATTTCTAAATTTATTTTTTTTAAACTTTTTGATGCTTCAACCCCAATTTCCTGACCTGTTTTAGTACCACCTGTAAATGAAATTGCTTTAATATCGTTATGCTTAACTATCTCTTTTCCCACAGATGTCCCTTCACCATGGAGTATATTTAAAACTCCATTAGGAAGATTTACTTTAATGCATACCTTAGATAGTAAGTAAGCTGTATAAGGAGTAAGTTCTGATGGTTTTGCTATTACACAATTACCTGTAACTAATGCTGGAGCAATTTTCCATGTAAATAAATAAAGGGGTAAATTCCATGGAGAAATAGTACCAACTATTCCCAATGGTTGTTTAATAATATGACTTTTGACGTCATTTTGATGAAAAGTGTGACTTTCTACATCTTTCGCAAGATCTGCAAAAAACTCTAGATTCTTTATTGACCTAGGTATATCCAATGATTTAGATAAATTTAGAGGTTTACCATTATCTATACTTTCTGCTCTAGAAAATTTTTCAATATTTACTTTAATTTCATTTGCAATAGATAATAAATAATCACTGCGTTGATTTTGATTTAAGGAAGACCAATCTAAAAATGCATTTTTAGCAGATTCAACTGCTAATGTTAAATCTTTTCTATTAGAGTTTGGACAACGAGCAAATTTTTGACCATTTGATGGATTCCATACATCTAGAAACTGTTTATCTAATGGATCGGATAATTTTCCATTAATGTAATTTTGGATATTTATCATTTATAATGTTGATAATCTTCCACCATCAACAGGTAAATTAATTCCATTAATGTAGGATGCATCTTCAGATGCTAGAAAACATATAGCTTTTGCAGTTTCTTTTGGATCAGCAAATCTTCCAAGAGGTATTTGCGAATGAGCATCTGAGACTATACTTTCAATGTCATAATTACTTTTTTTAGATTTATTTAGAAAAATTTCTTTTAACCTTTGGGTATCTGTATATCCAGGAAGAATATTATTTACTGTAATTCCAAATTCTCCTAATTCAAATGAAAGAGTTTTAGCCCAGTTTGCAACAGCCCCTCTGATTGTATTTGAAATTCCTAATCCTTTGATAGGCTGCTTAACTGAAGTTGATGTAATATTTATAATTCTTCCAAATCTAGCTTCTTTCATTTTTGGAACAACCGCTTGTACTAAAATATGATTACATATAAGATGCCTATTGAATGCTGAAACAAAGTCTTCAACATTTGCATCTACAATTGGTCCAGGTGTTGGGCCACCTGAGTTATTAATTAAAATATGAATTGTAGGATTGTTAATTACATGTTGGTCAATTTTATCCTTTAGTTTAAGTGGATCATCAAAATCTGCAATTATAAAATTATGATTTTGATTTTTAGATGTATCTAGGCGATTTAAGACATTTGCTAGAGACTCCTCATCCCTTGCTAAAAGAGTAATAGTTGCACCTAATTTTGATAATTCTATAGCAGTTGAAGCACCAATTCCTTTTGAGCTACCACATACTAATGCATGTTTTTTATTCATTTATAAAATAGTATCCTAATTTTTCTTTAAGAGTTTCAGGCAGTACTGGAAGTGCTGACTTTGGAATAAGGTATGTAGATAGATTTACATAATCATCAAAAATACTATGTTTTTCTAATGTACGCTTTAGATATTTTGACCCTGATGATCCACCAGATCCAATCTTTGTTCCAATCATTCTTTGAGCAAGTAATGCATGCCCATATCGCCATGCGTTTAATGATTGATCAATATCAATCAGTTTTGTAAGCAACTTAAAAGGAGCCTGAAGAATTGGCTCATCTCTATAAAGCATTATGAATAACGCTGCCAGAGATGCTTTTTGTGATAATCGCTTAGCACCACTTTTGAGAAGTTTTTCATACTGATTATTATCAAAAAGAGAATCATAATTTTGATAAATATTTTTATAATTTTCAATTTGTTCAGCTTTTGCATTATCATCAAGATTTGAATTTTGATTAATTATTTCTATATCACTGTCCAACATATTTTTTATAGACTCTTTATATGATTGCCAAAAATTGAATTCTTCAGATTCAATAAATGGGGTCCTCTCAAGCCATGATTCTACTAAATCAAAGATACTTTTACTGTTTTCATACTTTTCGGCTAATTCAGACTCAGATTTCGATAGATACGCCGTATATTTTTGTTTACTAAATTTAATTCTATCATCATTTTTTAGACCAAGCGCATTTTCTATAACTCTAAATTGCATACTTTGAAAGCCTGATGCTGGATTAAGTAAGTCTCTGAATTCAAGAAAATCCATTGGAGTCATAGATTTTAAAATATCTATTTGAGAAATCGCAATTTTTTGAATATCATGGATTCTATTTAAACGGTTTACAACACTATTAATATTTGTTTCATCTATTTTAGGATTATTAAAGTAAAATATAATTGAATCTATTTCGTGTATAATTTGCTTAAACCAAAGTTCATAAATTTGATGAATGATAATGAAAAGCATTTCATCATGAATAGGCTTGTCTAATATCTCAGATCTACGTTTTTGTGCATCTAATATTTTATCTAATTGTAGATAATTGCTATATGTAGGTTTTTTGGTACCCATAATTATCTTACCATAATCTGTGCATCCAATACAGAATCTATTTTGTTTATCATTAACCTAAGGTGAGCTGATGTTGTTTCATCTTCAAAAACATAATAAGGTAATGCTTCGGAAATATTGGATCTTATTTTACGAAGCATGGAGAATGAAATTGACTTAGTATCTTTTGGAAATAAGTTATTTTCATCAAAATAAATATTTGAAAGTAAATCAATATAAAAGCTTTGAGTTTCTCTCCTAAAACTGTTTATTTCATCAATTTTATCTAACTCTGACCAAAGTTCATCAGATATCGTATTGAACATTTCAAATAATGTAAACTTTCCTTTGTTTTTGTTTACCTTTAAGATATTATCATGAACACGATGAATTATTTTTGGATCGTGAATTCTAATTAGAGTTGACCTCTGAAGATTCCTTATAATATTGTGTATAGGGAAATCTAGTCTTTGCATTCTCCATAGTTGATCAGTAAAGTCATCGTATCTTTCAGGGGCTAACTTATTTAGGAATGAAGGTGAGAAATAAAATGCATCACTATCTAAAATATTATCTATTAAAAAATTTAATGCTCTTCTTTGATCATCGGCATCAACAACTGTAAGGGGAAGCGTATTTTTATTTTGACCAATATGATGTCTACTATGGTAAACTCCACCAATAAATTTCGTGAGATTTCTTGATGCACCATAATATTCATACAGTGCTTGATAGAAAACAGATCTCATTTTCGGATAACGCTCACCCTCTTTTTCAAAGTTTTTAGACATATCAGACCAATACTGGCTTGCAAGTTTTAGTTGATGGTCATAAAACCTTATTGGGTCTGAAGCCATATCTCTTCTATTCGTTAGTGGATCTATACTTGTAGAATATGTATCTTCATCAGTAGAATATGCTAACCAAGGCTCAGTAGATCTAGATGCTATTGATTCAAGCCAATCAGCATTCGACCTATTTGAACCTTGAGGTTGTTCAGCATATCCATATTCAATAGCCCAATAATCATAGGGGCCTGGTTTAGTTTGAAAATAATTATTTCCACCGTCAAGTAAATTAGTTGCATTATAATCCATAACCGAACCTGTGACTCCATAAATATCTGTAAACGCTGGATTGCTTAGTTCCTCAATTGTAAATACAGAACTTGCTTTAAAATTATGACGCAATCCTAATGTATGACCAACTTCATGAAGTAGAAGATCAACAATACCATCTTCAATAAACTTCATCATTTCTTCATTGGAATCATTAATTAAATTATTTGTAACTAAATAATTCCAAGTAAAAGACATTTTATGTTTTAGGTATTCACCATAATTACATGTAGCTGAATCATGCTCATGATCATGTTCATGATTATGATCGTGCTCCATCCATATTTGTTCTGGAGTTTTATTAATTAATAAAGGATCTATGAAATTTTTATAATCATCAAAATAAAATCTAACATAGTCGTTGCTAATTCTAATATCTGCATCATATAATTCACCAGTATAAGGATTTGCTCTTGATGGTCCAACTGCATATGCTGATTCAGGTTGAACAATCCACCTTATTGTATTATATCGCACATCAGCAGGATCCCAATTAGCATCATCTGGCATTTGCTTTACTTCAATGGCATCGATAAAGCCAATTTTCTCAAAAGCTTTATTCCAACCTAATATACCTCTTTTTACAGCATCTCTAAATTCTCTAGGGATTGTATTTTCTAACCAAAAAACTATAGGTTTAACTGGCTTTGAAAGCTTTTCATGTGGATTTTGTTTTTTTAAATTCCATCTGTTTATATATCTAACATATGGATCTTCTTTTAATGTTTTTGAATAATCTTGGTACATTGTTGTAAAATAGCCAACTCTATCATCCTCTGGTCTTGATAAAAAGTCTGATTTCCTTAAAGCTGAAATACTAATATGGTATCGGTGCATCATACTTTTACTTGAAGCGAGCGTAAATCTTCTATCAGGATTTTTACTTTTGTAGTGCAGATATACATCTATTTCAGAGTTGAATGGGAATGATTTTATATAATTATAATAACTATTTTCCTTATCGAAACTATATTTATTATTTGTTCTTCTAGATACATTTCCAAAATCATACATGAATAATTTATTAGCATCAATTAAAATAGCTTGAGTTTCCTCATTTGGCTTACATAAAATTTTAGAAGATGCAATGATGGAATTAGGAATATGATTTTCTACAGATTTATAAATAGCCCGAGATTCATCAGCCCGAAATTTTGTATTTTTTTCAACTAATTGAATTATATCACCAACTTTATTAAAAAAGTACACACCTTCTCCCATCATTGAACCACCATCAAATTGGTATCCATCACCAGCTTGACGAGTATAGCCCATTAAAAACTCTTCATTCAATTGATCTGGCTTAATTGATATATAAACTTTATTATTATCCATATAAAAATCAAAAAAGCCCTGTATAGATTCCATGTCTACAATTAGATCATTATATTTTTTTTGATTATGTTTTTTTGATTTTGGCTTTGAAGGTTTTTTATTTTCCTTTTTGATTTTAGTCTTATCTAAAAAATCTAGAGGAAGTGGTTTATATGGATCTGCATTAAGATTGTTTAAAGAAAAATATACAAATAAACATACAACTAATTGTTTCATAGGGGACCCCAACATTTTTAAAAAATTAATTTAGTTATCCTAAAATTAAAAATCACTTAATTTATTATCTAATTATCATATCATTTCGCTTTGGACCAGTGGATATGTGCTTTATTGGTATTGATAAAATTTCCTCGATGTATTCAATATATTCTTGGGCTTTCTGAGGAAGATTTTCAAACGAATTAATACCTAAAGTTGAACATTTCCAGCCGGGTAATTTTGTATAAATTGGCTTAATGTCATCGAATTGATTTATAAATGTTGATAAGTTTTTTGATCTCTCACCATTACATTCATACTCAGTACAAACTTTTATTTCGTCAAATTCATCTAGAATATCAAGTTTAGTCATTGTGATTTCATTAAATCCATTTATCATAATACTATAGCTTGCCAATGGAGCATCAAACCAACCACATCTCCTTGGACGGCCTGTAGTTGCACCAAATTCTTTCCCAATATTTTGTAATTTCTCGCCATCTTCATCGAATAACTCAGTAGGGAATGGACCATTTCCTACCCTAGTCGTGTAAGCTTTAAAAATACCAATTAGTCGATCAATTTTATTTAGAGGCAATCCTAGGCCTGTAGTAATTCCTCCCGATGAAGGATTAGAAGATGTTACAAATGGGTAAGTACCATGGTCGATATCAAGCAAAGTACCTTGTGCACCTTCAATGAGTAGATTATTGGTTCCATGAACCATAGGCATGATATCAGTAATATGGGGAGCAATTATACTACATGCATTGAAAAAATTATCAAGTTCAGTTTGAATACTTTTTAAATCATTATTGGAAATTTGTTGTGAGTTTAATGCTCGGTTTATTTGAACTTCAATTTTTGATTTTAAATTATCTACATCTAACAAATCACAAGAACGAATTCCTTTCCTGTTGTATTTATCAACGTAAGTTGGCCCAATTCCCTTTCCTGTAGTTCCAATTTTATTTTTAGATTTATTTTCTGAGTTAACATCAATTAATTTATGTATTGGTGAGGTTATATGGGCATTCATTGAAATAAATATATTATTAATTGTTAGGCCCTTGGATTGTACATTTTCAAATTCCTTAACTAATTCTATTGGGTCGATTACCATCCCATTTCCCAGTAAACATTTACAGTCAGACCTCATAACTCCTGAGGGTATTTGGTGTAATACAATTTTTTGATTATCCTTATATACCGTATGCCCAGCATTTGCCCCACCTTGATATCGGGCAACAACATCAACATTTGAACTTAAAAGGTCAACCACTTTACCTTTTCCTTCATCACCCCATTGCCCTCCAATAATTGCTGAAATAGCCAAGATTATTCCTCCTCTGTTTTTATCTTAGATTTAAAGTATAGTAAGAATGGACTTGCAATAAACATACTTGAATATGTACCAACAATAACGCCAATAATCAGTGCAAATGCAAAATATTTAATTGCTTCTCCACCGACAAAGAACAAAATAGTCACAACCATAAGTGTAGTTAGAGACGTAATAATTGTTCTTGATAAGGTTTGGTTTAATGATAAGTTTGCCAAATCCGTAAGTGAAATTTTTAAATCTTTTTGTGAATTTTCTCGAAATCTATCAAAAATAACAATTGTATCGTTTAAAGAATAACCGACAATAGTTAGAAATGCAGCAACTATTGATAAGTCAATTTCAAGATTTAATAGGGAAAATATACCAAGAGTAATTAGAATGTCATGAATGACAGCTACCACACTACCCATGGCGTAAAATTGATCAAATCTAAATCCTATATATATCATTAGCATCAACAAGGCTAGGCCTATCGCATATATTGCTTGAAATTGAAGTTCTTTCCCAACTTTTGGTCCAACGCTTTCAATCGCCCTTATTTCAGGGTTATAATCTTTCAATGTGCTCATGATTATATTACTTATTTCTGTAGTATCTTCAATTTTAATGTTTGTTTTAATTCTGAATTGTTGATTTGAACTCAGGCCAGTAATTTCCGTAATCTCAGAATTTCTTAGTACGGTTGAGTTTAGCAAATCTCTAACAATATTAATCTCAGCTTGTTCTGATGAGGAAACTTGGATAATTGTCCCTCCAACAAAATCAATTGAAAGATTTGGTCCTCTAAAAATAAGAGTTCCAATTCCCATAATGATTATCCCAAGTGAAATAAACAGTGTGAATTTTGATTTAGAAATAAAATCTATATTACTTTTATCTATTATATTCATTATATACTAAGTTTATTTTTTTTGTTTTGAAGTATTATCATATAAAAAGTTCTTGTAATAAAAATTGCAGTAAACATTGAGCACATAATTCCAATGCTTAAAGTAATAGCAAATCCTTTAATCGGGCCTGAACCAATATTAGCAAGTACAAATGCTGCAATTAATGTTGTAATATTTGCATCCATAATTGTTATAAATGCTCTTTTGTACCCTGATCTAACAGCAGAAACAGCGTTTTTACCAAATCCAATTTCCTCTTTGATTCTTTCAAAAATTATTACATTTGAATCTATAGCAATACCAATTGTCAGTATTAATCCTGCAATCCCTGGGAGCGTAAGAGTTGCTCCAAGAATAGATAATAATGATAGTATAAAAATTATATTAAGAAATAG
>CEVN01058804.1_pt1 | contig 16205 bp, 14 predicted proteins | sample 427041 | NCBI WGS metagenome assembly CEVN01 (sample SAMEA2623463, study PRJEB7988) | marine metagenome | biome: marine biome (ENVO:00000447); feature: surface water layer (ENVO:00002042); material: "saline water (ENVO:00002010), including plankton (ENVO:xxxxxxxx)" | depth 5 m
TCATCAATAATCATCGGACAAAAAGATAGCAATAGAACAAAATCCTTCGCGCTGTCTCTAACTTATGTGCTCGGGATGGCAGTCACCTATTCTGCATTTGGAACCATTACTGCACTCGCTGGCAATCAAATGCAAGCCCTATTCGCAATGCCTGGCTTCATACTATTCATGGCAATCCTTTTCATTGTCCTTGGTCTAAGCATGCTTGGTTTATTCAATATGCAGATGCCAAGCGCTCTTATGAATCGTGCGAATAACCTAATGAATAATCAAAAAGGCGGAAACTATGCGGGTGTGTTTATAATCGGAATATTGTCAGCATTTTTGGTTACCGCATGTGTCGCTCCACCATTGGTTGCAACACTCATGGTTATCGGACAAAGCGGAGATATATTTCGTGGAATCATTGCGCTGACATCTCTCAGCATTGGCCTGGGGATTCCCTTAATGGTCATAGGACTGACTGCTTCAAAATGGCTGCCAACATCTGGAAAATATCTTGAAGCAATTAAGGAATTATTCGGATTTATAATGATTGGCTTAGCAGTTTGGATAATGAATCCATTTCTAAATGAAAACTATGTAAATCATATTTACTTGTTATTGGCATCCACAGCAATTATCTATTTTGTAAAATACCTTTCCGGCTCAAAATCCATTAAAAAAATTACTCAAACTTCGATAGCTCTGCTTACAATCGTACTTGTCACTTTTAGCTTACTCGAAAAGGACGTAAATAAAGAAATAGATCGATTCACTGATAAATTTTATAGCGTTGAAAGCAGTGAGGAGCTCAGAATGAAACTGGAAGAAGCTTTCAACAATGGAAAGCCTACAATGATCTACTTTACTGCCGATTGGTGCGTTTCTTGCAGAGGTCTTGAGAGAAATACTTTCAGCGATCAATCTCTTCAAGCTAAGTTTGCAAATATTCAAGCTTTAAAAGTTGATCTAACCGACAACTCTAGTGAGGATCAGTTGCTCATAAAAAATTATGCTATCTTTGGTCCACCCACAATTCTTTTCTTTGACTCGGAGGGGAAAGAGCAAAAAAACCAAAGAAAAATTGGAGTTGTCAGCGCGGACATACTAAAAAAAGAAATTGATTCACTAGAGAATAAATTATGAAGAAATTATTTATATTTGCGGGTCTTATCGCAATAATTGCGCTTATAGTCATTCCATTCCAGGAATCAGGAAATGAAAGAATAGTGATGTCTGATTTTTTTCTTGAAAATATCGAAGGTGAGACAATATCTATTGGTGAATTCAGAGGGAAAAAAACACTCATTAATTTTTGGGCAACTTGGTGTCGTCCATGCAGAAAAGAAATGCCTATGTTAAATGGCGTATTTCTCTCTCAAGATCCATCTGATTTCAGTGTAGTTGGAATTGCCATAGACAAGCCAGAGAAAGTGACACAGTTTGTAGCAGAATTGGGCATTGATTTTCCAATTATGGTTGGTCAATCCGAAGCATATGATGTCATGAAAGCCTTGGGCAATGAGGCATTGACACTTCCATATACAATTCTTATCGATGAAGAAGGAGAAGTGGTCTGGTCAAAGAATACTGAATTAAAGCACAGCGATATGGATGAGGTATTGGGCATTCAATGAGCTATCTCGCACTCAAACTCACTCATTATGGTCCTCCGGAAACATCACTGCAACTGGTTGAATGTCAGGAAGAAAACCCAAGCTCAGAAGAGGCAGTCATTCATGTCGATGCTGTAGGAATGCACATAGCGGATAGTCTCACTGCTAGAGGAACTGAAAAACTTAAAGAGGTTCCATGCATACCAGGATTTGAAGGCGTTGGCACAATTAAAAAGCTGGGGTCAGAGGCAAAAGAATTAAAGGAGGGAGATAAAGTTTTATTGCCAATGGGAACAGGTTCCATGACTCAACAAATTAAGCTTCCCGCTTCCTCATTGACGAAAGTTCCTGAGCCATATGCTCCTGATGAACAGCTGGCACTAATTACAGTAAATGGATTCACTGCATACTTTCTATTAAGAGATTATACGAAACTCAATCAAGGCGACTGGATTATTCAGAATGCAGCAAATTCAAATGTGGGCAGATATCTAATAGCGCTTGCGAAAGAGAAGGGAATTAAGACCCTGAATATTGTGAGGAGAGAATCGCTATTTTCTGAACTTTTTGAGTTGGGTGCCACTGAGGTCATTCTAGACAGTCAGCATACAGAAGAGAAAATGTTATCGAATATCCTATCTAAGGATATAAAACTTGGAATAGATGCTGTAGCTGGATCAGCTACAGAACAACTGGCAAAATCAATAGCCGATGAAGGTTTGATTGTAAATTATGGAACTGTCACCAAAGAGATGTGTCATATTAGTTTTTGGTCATTATTCAGAAAAAAAATAACGCTCAAAGGAATGTCAACATTAAGTGGTTTTGAGACAAGAACCGTTGAAAGAGTCAAAGAAATACATCAAAACTTAGCCCTCATGGCAAATCAAAGATTGCTCCAGACGAAGATTGCTGCCACCTATGGACTTAAAGACTACCTTAAAGCTTATGATCATATTGATAGAACTGGAACAGAGAGGGATGGTAAAGTAGTTCTGCTTCCAAACAATTAAGGGGAATACAATTGGCAAATCAAGAAACCATCATTACTGTGGTTATGTACAATCTTTTGCTAATTGCGATCGGCTTCCTAGCAAAACAAAGAAATAAAACCAAAGATGACTTTTATCTTGGCAACAGAGGTTTGGGGGCTTTTGTTGCTGCTTTGAGTGCATCCGCCAGTTCATCCTCAGCATGGACATTGTTGGGTGTTAGTGGTTTGGCTTATTCGATAGGTTTAGGTGCTGTCTGGATCTTGCCAGGCGTAATGATTGGTTATTATGTTAGTTGGACATGGGTCGCCCCTAAACTAATGGAACTAAGCAAAAAAACAGGAGCGGTTAGCTTACCTCAATTACTTTTCCATGATTTCGAAGAAAAAGATAAGCAATTACTAATGAAAGTAAGCACAGTCATTATAACTGCGACATTGATAGTTTATGTGGCAGCACAATTTCAAGCAGCTGGAACAACATTGGCAAATATTTTAGGAATAACACAAACCGCAAGTGTGATTTTAGGAGCAATGGTTATATTAACTTATACCTTCATTGGTGGTTTTTGGGCAGTTTCTCTTACAGACTCCATACAGGCAGTACTGATGTTCTGCATAGCTATATTTCTTCCATTGTTGCTACTTCAGGCAGCAGGTGGTTTCTCCGGAGTGAATACTACATTGGAGGCTATAGGCACTGCAGAAGAAAAGAGTCTTACTGGAATATATACAGGAATGCTTGGTATTGGTTTTATTATCGGCAATATCAGTATAGGTTTTGGCTATCCTGGGCAACCTTTCGTAGTGAACAGGTTTATGGCAGCTAAAGATATAAACACGATTAAAAGAGGTAAATATATTGCAATGTTTTGGGCATTGATCATTTTCTCTGGGATGATCCTTCTTGGGTTAACAGCAAAAGTAATGTATACGTCAGTGTCTGATCCTGAGACGGTTCTTTTCTTTGTTAGTGAAAGTTTATTTGGGCCTGTATTTGCAGGAATCATTACAGCAGCTGTATTGTCTGCCATTATGTCGACAGCAGATAGTCAATTACTTACAGTTGCAACATCTGTGAATAACGACTGGAATAATGGAAAAAATAAAAGCTTAAGCAGTGCGAGATTAGCAATCATACTGGTTGTCATTGCTGCAGCATTGTTTTCATTGTTTGCGCCAGATACGATCTTTGATCGAGTGGTATTTGCATGGACAGCACTCGGAGCAGCATTTGTTCCGATGGTTTTATCAAAAGTATTTGGATGGATTTTTTCAGGTAGAGCAGCATTGATATCAATCTTGTGTGGATTCATTTTAACTATTGTTTTCCATTATCTCCCAAATACACCTGGAGACATTTTGGAAAGGTCTGTCCCAATGGCAATGGGCATGCTGACCTTATTTGTCTCTAGAAAGAGATAATATTTCAATAAAACGTTTTTATTTTCGCTTATTATGTTGTTAAATGTAGTTATCATGCAGATATAGTTTTAATTCGCATATGAGTAATATACTTTTAATTAATGGCCCTAATTTGAATCTTCTTGGAAACAGAGAGCCGGAGATCTATGGATCTAAAAATCTTGACGATATTCAAAAAGAACTATCCATAATTGCTGACGAGATGGGGCATAAGCTAATACCGTTCCAGAGTAATTCAGAAAGTGAAATAGTGGAATGGATTCATGACAATGCTGATGATGCAAAATTTCTAATTATTAACCCAGGTGCATTCACGCATACTAGCATCTCTATTAGGGATGCCATCTTAGGAACAAAAATTGCTTTCATTGAAATTCATATAAGCAATATTTTCTCTAGAGAGGAATTTAGAAAAGAATCATATTTTTCTGACATTGCTGAAGGCGTGATCTCTGGGCTTGGATATACAGGATACGAACTTGCCTTAAGGGCCGCCCTAGAGATACTTAAGAAATAAAAATGGATCTGAGAAAAGTAAAAAAACTTATTGAGTTACTTGAAGAATCTGGCTTATCTGAAATAGAGATTACTGAGGGCGATGATAGAGTCAGAATTACAAAAAGTAGCAAAGAAAAACAGAAATCAAGCGTTGTTCATACTTCGAATGAAACTGAAGTAACTAATCTGACTGAAGATACTGCACCAAGAAATAAAAATGGTTTCCATGAAGTCAAAGCTCCAATGATAGGGACATTCTATCAGTCATCAGAACCCGATGCCGAAGCCTTTGTTAAAGTTGGTGATCCCATCAATGAAGGAGATACTCTTTGCATTATCGAAGCAATGAAGATGATGAATAAAATTGAATCAGATATTTCTGGAACATTAGAAAGAGTTCTAGTTCGAAATGGAGATCCTGTTGAATTTGATCAGGTTCTGTTTTTAGTCAGCAAAAATTAGTCCATGCTAGACAAAGTCCTAATTGCAAATAGGGGTGAGATAGCACTCAGAGTTCAAAGAGCATGTAGAGAATTAGGGATTAAGACTGTTGCAGTTCACTCCACTGCAGATGAAAGTCAGAAACATGTCTTTCTAGCAGACGAATCAGTATGCATTGGGCCTCCAGAATCACTGAAAAGCTATCTAAATATTCCTTCAATAATTAGTGCAGCTGAGGTCACAGATGCAATGGCTATTCACCCTGGCTACGGCTTCTTGGCAGAGAATGGTGATTTTGCTGAACAAGTTGAGCAAAGCGGTTATATTTTCATAGGCCCGAAATCTGAAACCATAAACCTAATGGGCAACAAAATCAGTGCAAAAGAAATTGTAGGCGAGGTTGGAATACAGTGTATTCCGGGTTCTGATGGCAAATTGGATGATGACATTGAAAAAGTTCATAAGCTCGCTGATGAGATTGGTTACCCTGTATTAATTAAAGCTGCTGCTGGTGGTGGAGGCAAAGGCATGAGAGTAGCTCACACAAAAGGAGCGCTTCAGCATACGATTGATCTCACAAAAATAGAATCAAAAGCAGCATTTGGTGACGAAACGATCTTTTTGGAGAAGTTACTGGAAGAACCAAGGCATATAGAATTTCAGGTAATCGCAGATCATCATGGCAATGCAGTATGCCTTGGAGATAGAGATTGCTCCATGCAACGAAACCATCAAAAAATCATAGAAGAAGCACCTGCACCAAAAATTCCTAAGAAGTTAAGAAATGAGATGTTCAAAAAATGCATAGCTTTTTGTAAACACATCAATTATCGAGGCGCAGGAACGCTTGAATTTCTCTATGAAAATGGTGAATTTTATTTCATTGAAATGAACACCAGGCTGCAAGTTGAACATCCAGTCACTGAGATGATTACTGGCATTGATATCGTAAAAGAACAAATCAAAATTGCCATGGGCTTACCTCTATCTTTCAAACAGAATGATATTGTAGAAAAAGGGCATGCAATTGAATGCAGAATCAATGCTGAGGATCCGAAAACATTTATGCCCTCACCTGGAAAGATAGACTTATGGCATCCTCCTGGTGGACCTGGAATTCGGGTTGATAGCCATATTTATACCGGTTATGAAATACCGCCATATTATGATTCTATGATCGCAAAAGTCATTGCGTTCGCAAATACAAGAGAGTCAGCCATAACTAGAATGGGAGTTGCGCTTTCTGAAATGATTGTTGAAGGGATTCAAACGAATAGAGATTTACAAATTGAGATCATGCAACACAATGCTTTTAAAGACGGCGGTACAAATATTCATTATCTCGAAAAAAGATTGGGCCTTTAGACAACTTATCGCTCATTTTTATCTCACAGCATGTTATAGTTATATCTTCTGGATTCTCTAGAATTTAGGGTACCAAATTCATAAATAAGCATTCGATTGCAAGGAAAACTAGTCTTCGTGAAAAAGAAAAACAATAAACAAATTCAGAAGCTAAATGGTTCCTTAAGTCATTCAACAGAAACAGCATTAAAGAAATATTTCAAAACCTTAAATGGCCATAAACCAAATGATCTTTATCAGTTGGTCCTAAAAGAAATGGAAAGACCTTTGATGAAAGAAGTCATGAAACACACGGATAATAATCAAAGTGAGGCTTCAAAAGTTCTTGGAATAAATAGATCCACACTCAGAAAAAAATTGAAGCAATATAAGCTTATCTAGGAACCAAACCAATGACAGGGGATGGAAGATTAAAAATAAAGAATGCCCTAGTCAGCGTTTCTGATAAAACCGGATTAGAAAAACTTGTTACTTGTTTAGATCAAAATAAGGTTTCTATCTTCTCAACAGGAGGCACTGCTAAGTTCATTGAATCACTTGGAATAAATGTCACAAAAGTCTCAGAAATCACAAACTTCCCTGAAATCATGGATGGCCGAGTTAAAACGCTTAACCCATTAATCTATGGAGGCATATTAAACAGAATCGGCATTGATGATGATATTCAGAAAGAGTATGGGATGATAAATTTAGATCTTATGGTAATCAATCTCTATCCATTTGAAAAAACTATTTCTAGAAATAATGCCGATGAAACAGATGCCATCGAAAATATTGATATTGGCGGTCCAAGTATGATTAGAGCATCAGCAAAGAATTTTTATAATAAAGCTATCTTAACTGATCCTGAGGATTATGAATCGCTCATGGATGAACTAAAAAGAAATGATTGTTCAGTTTCAGAAACTACTAGGAGAAACCTTGCTATACAAGCATTTAAAAAAACAGCAATCTATGATTCTGTGATTCATGACTATTTATCATCAAAAGTTGAAAAAGAGCTGCTTCCTCATGAAATACCTCTTGGTCTCAAAAAAATCACATCACTAAGATATGGAGAAAACCCACATCAGAGTGCTGGCTTATATGTTTCAAATAAGAAAGAAGACAGTTTAGCAAATGCTAAAATACATCAAGGGAAAGAGCTTTCTTATAATAATTACCTTGATGTAAATACTGCCATGAATTGCGTGATGGAATTCGATGATCCAGCTTGCGTAATAGTGAAGCATGTCAATCCATGTGGTGTTGCGATTGGAACTAATATAAAAAATGCTTATGAAAGATCATTTGAAACAGATCCAGAATCAGCATTTGGCGGTGTAATAGCTGTAAATAGCTCTGTTGATAAAGCATTTGCGTCCACTTTAATAGAAAATCAATTTGTAGAGGTTATTATCGCTCCTGACTTTTCAAAAGATGCCCTTGATGTCTTCAAAAACAAGAAAAATATTAGAGTAATATCAAAAACAAAGTTTGAAAAAGGCTTCATGCCATACTCAATCCAAGCAATAGATGGGGGATTCTTGGTACAAGAGGATGATTGGAAAATCATTGATAAAGAGAATTTAGAATATGTGACTGATAAAAAACCAACACCTGACGAAGTCTTGGATCTGCTTTTCGCTTGGAAGGTCTGTAAATATGTAAAGTCCAATGCAATTATTTTTGCAAAAGATCGACAGACCATAGGCATAGGTGCGGGACAGATGAGTCGTGTGAATAGTGCAAAAATTGCTAGCTTAAAAGCAGCTACGGCTAAGCTAGAAACAGCAGGTTCAGTTATGGCCTCTGATGGTTTTTTTCCATTCAGTGATAGTATTGAAATGGCATCTGATAATGGAATTTCATGCATTATTCAACCAGGTGGATCAATCAAAGATAATGAGGTCATCGAGGAAGCAAACAAACAAAACATTGCAATGGTTCTAACACGTATGAGACATTTTAGGCATTGATCAATGGTTAGTCTTTTGATTATTGGTAGCGGCGGAAGAGAACATGCTTTCACTTGGAAGGCTTCACAATCTGATCTTGTTGATAAAATTTTTGTAGCGCCTGGGAATGCTGGAACTTCGCTTGAGTCTAAAGCTGTGAATATCGAAATAAGTCCTAATGATATTGAAGGCCTAGTTTCTTTTTCTAAGAAAGAAAATATTGGTCTTGTTATTGTTGGCCCAGAGGATCCATTGGTAGATGGAATCACTGATGCATTCATGAAAGCTGGAATCAACTGTTTTGGACCTCAATCAATAGGAGCTCAACTTGAGGGCTCAAAAGATTTTGCAAAATCTTTTATGAAAAAACATAACATCCCAACAGCCAGCTATGAAAGCTTTACTGATGCAGATCATGCTAAGAAATATATTCAGGAAAATGAGTTGCCACTTGTCATTAAAGCTGACGGTTTAGCTGCAGGAAAAGGTGTTGTCATAGCAGAAAACTATGAAACTGCTATAAAAACTATTGATGAATTTATAAGCGAAACAAAATATGGAGAAGCCAGTAAAAAAATCATAATTGAGGAATTTCTAATAGGACAGGAACTAAGTTATATAGTTATGGTAGACGGTACTGAATATCTACCCCTTGCAACGTCTCAGGATCATAAAACCATCGGAGATGGAGATGTTGGTCTCAATACTGGTGGTATGGGAGCGTACTCTCCTGTTCCATTTGTAAATAACGAACTGGATACTACAATTAAGGAAAAAGTTATCGAACCTACAGTTAGAGGTCTTTCTAAAGATGGAATTAGTTTCAGAGGGTTTCTATATGCAGGTCTCATGATTGACTCTAATATGAATCCAAAAGTATTAGAGTATAACTGCAGATTTGGAGATCCTGAGACTCAACCAATAATGCTAAGACTGAAATCAGATCTTATCGATATGATTCAAACTTGCTTCTCTGGATGCATTAGCGATTATAATGTTAAGTGGGATAATAAATCAGCTATGGGTGTCGTAATCTCTAGTCATGGTTATCCAGAATCATACGAAACTGGCAAAGAAATTATTGGGCTAGAAACTCTTTCTGATAGGAATGATGTTAAAGTCTTTCATTCCGGAACACGCTCAGTGAATGATAGCATCCTTACGAATGGAGGAAGGGTGTTATGTGTGACAGCTCTTGGGAATGATTTAAATCAATCTAATGAAAATGCATACCGTGCCGTAGATCAGATTGACTGGGATGGAAAATATTTTAGAAAAGATATTGGTTTTAGAGTGATGAAATAATTTTATTTCTTCATTGACTCAAAAAATTCATTATTCGTTTTTGTATCCTTCATCTTATTAAGAAGGAACTCAACAGCAGCAATCTCATCCATATCGTGAACAACCTTTCGAAGAACCCACATTTTCTGTAATTCTTCAGGATCCATTAGAAGATCTTCTCTCCTCGTACCTGACTTATTGATATGAACAGCAGGATATACTCTTTTATCAGCTATTCTTCTATCTAGTGCTATTTCCATATTACCTGTGCCTTTAAATTCCTCGAAAATAACTTCATCCATTCTGGAGCCAGTGTCAACAAGTGCAGTTGCTATAATAGTCAAACTTCCACCCTCTTCTAAGTTTCTTGCAGCGCCAAAGAAGCGTTTTGGTTTCTGAAGTGCATTCGCATCGACACCGCCTGTCAAAACCTTTCCTGATGCGGGTGCGACAGTATTATATGCTCTGGCTAATCGGGTTATAGAGTCCAAAAGAATAACCACGTCCTTTTTATGCTCAGAAAGTCTTTTTGCTTTTTCCAAAACCATATCTGCGACTTGAACATGTCTAGATGCTGGTTCATCAAATGTGCTTGATACAACCTCTCCTCTGACTGTTCTTATCATGTCTGTAACCTCTTCAGGCCTTTCATCAATAAGTAAGACAATCAAATGAACATCGGGATAATTTGTAGTTATAGATGATGCAATATTTTGAAGAAGTATTGTTTTACCAGCTTTAGGTGGCGAAACAATAAGACCTCTTTGTCCTTTTCCGATTGGAGAGGCTAGGTCAATTATCCTTGCAGTCAAATCTTCAACGCTTCCTGAGCCCTGCTCAAGCTTGAGTCTTTCTTCAGGAAAGTATGGGGTCAAGTTTTCAAATAATGCTTTGGTTCTTACATTTTCAGGATCCTCGAAATTAATCTCGGATACTTTTAGCATTGCAAAATAGCGTTCATTATCTTTTGGAGGTCTTACCGAACCTGATACAGTATCTCCAGTCCTCAGATTAAATTTTCTAATCTGAGTCGGTGATACGTATACATCATCTGGACCAGCAATATATGAAGTATCAGATGATCTTAAGAAACCAAAGCCATCTTGCAAAATCTCTAATACTCCCTCTCCGAATATTCTTTTATCTTCTGCCGCATGAGCTTTTAAAATGGAAAAGGTTATATCTTGTCTTCTGGCCCTTGATATATTTTCGATACCCATTTCCTCAGCGGTTGCTTGGATCTCGGTTATTGATTTTGTTCTTAAGTCAGGCAAGCTGAGGACATCATCGCCCTCTAGTTCTGATTTTGATATTACGTCATCAGAGGTGAATGTTGCCGCTCTGTCTTGGAAGTCTTTCTTGTGTCTCGGACCTCTTTTTCTTTTATGTTTACCGTTGTTTGGCATTTTTACTTATTTTGGTTAATAAAATCTTGTAGTTGTGATTTTGATGCAGCTCCAATATGTTGGGACTGGACTACTCCATCTTTGATCATAATCAATGTGGGTATACTTCTTATTGAAAACTTCATAGCAGTCTGACTATTATTATCAACGTCGACTTTTACTATCTTTACACTCCCATCAAGCTCTCGGTCCAGCTCCTCAAGAATTGGTGCTATCATCTTGCAGGGCCCACACCATTCAGCCCAAAAATCAACCAGTACAGGTATCTCAGATGAAATCACATCCTTCTCAAATTCTTTGTCTGTAGTATTAGTTATTCCCATATTAAAAAATTGATTATGTATTGATTATTGATTTAATGACTAATATCGAGAAACTTGTTGTTTTCACACCGTGGCCCCGGTTTGATATAGTCATTTCACCTCTTAAAGTTTGATATTGCAAGTTTTTTTACAAAAAATTTTTATATAATATTTTTTGCATTTAAAATCAATGACTTAAAATAGAACTAAATTACAATGAAATCAAAAAATACAGATAAATTACTCATTGATGAGCTGAGGAGAATATCAGTAAATGCTGGTAATGCTATTTTAAAAGAATATAAGTCCGATATTAAAATAGAAAAAAAAGATGATTCTTCGCCAGTCACTAATGCAGATTTAATTTCTAATGAAATTATCAATGAAAGCCTAGAAAGATTAACGCCAGACATCCCAGTAATTTCTGAAGAAAACTCAAATATATCCTATGAAAAAAGAAAGTCATGGGATAGATACTGGTTAATTGATCCACTTGATGGAACTAAGGAGTTTATAAAGAAAAATGGTGAGTTCACAGTCAATATTGCGTTGATAGTTTTCAACGAAGCACAAATTGGCTTAATAAATGCACCAGTTATGAAAAATATATTTTGGGGTCATAAGGAGCATGGTGCTCATATGCAAAATCAAAATGGCACAATCACGAAACTTAAAGTCACAAAAAAAATTGGAAATACCCGAAGGATTGCAATCAGTAGATCTCATAAATCGGGTGATCTAAAAAAATACTTAAGCAAAATAAAGAAATATAAAGAAATTGGAATAGGTAGCTCACTGAAATTCTGTCTTGTTGCGAACGGTGATGCAGACTATTATCCCAGACTTGGTCCAACATCGGAATGGGATACAGCTGCAGGGCAAGCGATTCTTGAATCAGCTGGAGGATCTGTGCTAAAGCTTTCTGGTGAGCCCTTAAAGTACAACCTCAAAGAATCGTTTCTAAATCCATCATTTTTTGCAATTAACGAGAGATTTGATAGTTATGGGCTATTGAAAGAGGTGGCACAGAAATAATTATTTCTCCTGAGGATTGTATCCATCGACTGATTCTACAAACACCCTCTTGATCCCCTCAATATCCTCTTTTTTTGCATAATTCTCAATAACACCCATTGTACTCTCAATCTCTTTCCAACTAAGATGTTTCTCAATTGCTTGCATGATTTTTGGGTGTTCTGTTGGTTTAGATTTGTCATCGATTAGAAGCTCCTCATATAATTTTTCACCAGGTCTTAATCCAGTAAAGACAATTTCTATATCTCCTTCTGGGTTTTGATGATCCTTTACGCTTCTTCCACTCAGTTGAATCATATCTCTCGCCAAGTCTATGACTCTTACAGGCTCACCCATATCGAGGAGGAAAATATCTGCGATACTTCCCATTGCGCCAGCCTGAATTACCAACTGAGCAGATTCTTTCAAAGTCATAAAATATCTGATTATTTCTGGATCAGTTACTGTTACTGGTCCTCCATTCTCTATTTGCTTTCTAAATAATGGAACAACAGACCCTGATGAGCCTAAAACATTGCCAAATCTTACTATGCTAATTCGAGTATTATTTTTTTCATTCGATTTTACTGAAGCTTGGAGTATCATCTCTGCAAATCTTTTTGTTGCGCCCATAATATTAGTCGGACGAACAGCTTTATCAGTCGATATAAAGACAAAGCTCTCAACACCCATGCTCATCGCAGCATTACAACAGGCTAATGTTCCGAAAATATTACATCTAACACCAGCAAAAATATTTTTTTCAACCATTGGAACATGCTTATAGGCAGCTGCATGATAGATCGTATTGATATTATATTTATCAATTATTTGCTCAAGCCTTTCTTGATTCGTAACATTGCCAATAACGGTTATAAGCTTGACATCAAGATCCTCTTCAAAAAGCTCAGATTCAAGCATATATAATGCATATTCACTTATATCAAATAAAACCAAATTTTTAGGGCTTAATTTTATTATTTCTCTACATAATTCTGATCCTATTGATCCACCTGCGCCGGTCACTAGAATGCTCATCCCATCAATATCATGCCTAAGCAAGTTTGGATCCGGTTTTCTAGACTCCCTTTTGAGCAGATCATCTATTTTTACTTTCTTTAAATCAGATATTGATACCCTTCCAGCTGTTACATCTGAAAGTGATGGGAGCATTCTAATTACAATGGGCAAACCTTTTAAGCTTTGAAGCAAATCAGACTTCTGAGATCTTGTCATTGAGGGAATAGCCACTAAAATCTCTTTTACACCTTTCTTGTCTATAATTTTATCTAGACTCTTTCTAGAATAGACCATCAGCCCCTCTATGTAATTGCCATGAATTGCCTTATTGTCATCAATAAAAGCAACAACTTTCATTTCAGGACTATGAAGAAGAGTAGAATTAAGCTGTATTCCTGCACTTCCAGCACCATAAATTAAGACATTATTAGAAGAATGCCCCTTTATCGAGAGCAGCCATCTAGCTATGTATCTAATCCCTCCGATAAAAAAGATAGTCGTTAACCAGTTAATAATCAGGAAGTCATACGGTTTTTCAATTAGGCCGGAGATGACTACAATAATAAACCAAAGCAAAGTGTAAATTGAAACTGCAAAAATTAGCGTGATTAAAGCTCTATAATTTGCATACCTTATAAATGATTGATAAAGACCAAATGAATAGAAGATTGGCAATGCTATAAATGGAGCAATAATTATAAGAAGAAGAGCATCAGTAGAAGCAATATAAATGTCGTTTATCCTTATTGAAAGAGATGCCCAAAAACTAAAGACCAGCATAAAGTAGTCAGTCATCATCACTAATGTATTTTTAGTTCTTCTGCTTAAAGAAAGTAGCTTTTGAACAAAATATAAGTAAGATTTTAATGTATGATTTCGCATTTCTTATAACACTAATCACTCTTTCCAGCTTCAAAATAGAGAGATCCTATAACAATAGGTGAGAAACACAGAAATGCAATCAAAAACCCATATGTTGGATATCTAATACTTAGAATAGATAAGGGTAAAACCCAAAATAAATTGATAAGACCATAGATAGAACATACAAATCTATGCGTTTTAGTTCTTGCAGCTGACTTCTCAGGAAATTTTTTATTTATCTTTTTCATATAAATCTCGCATATCTTCTGATAAGCATGAGTACGATGTGCATCGTACCATTTATCTCCCCTCATAAACCTAACAAGGAGTGTTACAGTAGTATCGACTAGAAACATGCTCCAGATGATTGTCAATGTCCAAAAATATATCCATCCATTTGCAGAAGCAAATATACCAAGTGAGCCCAAAAAGAATCCTAAAAAACTACTGCCTACATCACCCATAAATATTGAAGAGTTTGGAAAGTTAAATATCAAAAAAGCTGATAATCCAGCGCCTAGAATAATTATTGAGTGAAGAAGTAATAATTTTTCATCACTTACTTCAGAAAGCTCAGTTTCGTATGGGAAAATGAGAACCAAATAACATAGAAGAATAAACAATCCTTGAATAGTTGCTAAACCATCAATTCCATCCATAAAATTATAGAGATTTGTGAGCCATACTAAGAAAAATATGCCAAAAAGTAATAATAAATATTGATCAAAGAGACTAAAATTTAAAAGATATATTTTAGGAAATTTACTGAAAAAAAGTATCACAACTAGTGATGCTAATATTTGTATAACAAAACGGGGGAGTTGATGTATATCTAAGATGTCATCTAAGTATCCAGTGATGCCAATTGCAGATGAAGCAAGTAAGAAATAATTTACATTATTCACTTCTAAACTCTTGATGCTCAATAAAAATAGTAAACTTGTGATTGTTATAAAAAGGAAACCAAATCCACCTCCATTGCCTACAGGAATGAAGTGAGAACTTCGCTCATTAGCTACTGACTTAATATTATTTTTTTCAAGAAATAAGATAATTGCTTTTGTAGATAAGACAGTAAGAAAAAATATTGAAGCAAATAATGCTACTAAATATAAATCATTCATATTTATGGCTGTTTAGTTTCATCATATGCCAATATCTTGAGTGCTTCTTTTCTCTTCAGGGATCTCTGCTTTCTTGCTAGCAATATATTTTTTATATTAAATAACACTCGGATATAAGTCGCAATAAAGATTCTAAAGTAACCATTAATATAAGCATGCTTAAATTCAGACAATATTTCTCTGGATAGCCAATCTTTCAGTTTATAATTATAAGCTCTAAACTTGACTCTGCCTTCCAACCTTATCTTTATATACTGAAAAATTTTTCCAGTCTTTATTACAGATAAGCCCCCTCCTGCTGTTATTTTTGATGATCCTAAATGGTTCACTACTGAGCTTTCAGAAAGTAATAATTTATAGCCCATGGACCTTGCCCTATATGACCAATCATTCTCAGTACCATAAAATTCAAAGTTCTTAGAATCTAGCTTTCCGACTAAATGCCAAGCTTTTTCTGAAAACATACAGCAAGCCCCGTGGAGAATTTTAAGCTCGCCGGAGTTTGCAGTTATAATCGATTCTCCATCCTCATAAATATTTGCATTCACTGCCCCAACTTTTTCCTTAGAAAAATATATATTGACCATATTCTTCAGCCACCCTTTTTCCACAATAACATCACTGTTTATCGTTAAAAGCAGTGACCCATTTGCCTTGCTAAAACCATAATTTACACCATCATTCCAGCCTATATTCTCCTCCATTAGATAGTGAATAAGAGATTTTTGCTCCGCATAATCTACTAGCATATGTTGATCATCTTTTTCACTATCATTATCAATAATAATAATTTCATATGGCTGATAGTCTGTGTTAGCAATGATATTTTCTATCGACTTTATGGTTACCTCAGCAGTATTATAATTAATGATTAAAATGCTAACCAAGGGTGTTGTTTTTTGTGACTCAAGAGGTGTCATTAATACTCCAAAAAAA
>CEVN01064880.1_pt1 | contig 16134 bp, 12 predicted proteins | sample 427041 | NCBI WGS metagenome assembly CEVN01 (sample SAMEA2623463, study PRJEB7988) | marine metagenome | biome: marine biome (ENVO:00000447); feature: surface water layer (ENVO:00002042); material: "saline water (ENVO:00002010), including plankton (ENVO:xxxxxxxx)" | depth 5 m
CTGTTGGTACCCAGATGGAGGTTGTTTATGTGAAGATGGGGAAGATGCAATTTCAGACTGTGCGGGACAGTGTGGTGGTTCTGCAGAAGAAGATTGTGCTGGTGTTTGTAATGGTTCTTCTGAACTTGATGCATGTGGGGTTTGTAATGGACCTGGAGAGTCCATACCTGAAAGTAGTAATATAAATATTACTGCAGCAGTTAATCCATGGAACTTAGGTTTTATCGTAGATCAAGCTGATATAATATTTTCAGATAATTGCTTAGATGATTATGATTCTAATGATATTCCTGAGCTACCTGTTTTTGGAACTAATTGGATTAAAGTATATTTTCATTATTTAGATTGGGACACTCCATTTGGAAATGAATTTACAGAAACTTGTTATTCACGTTGTCAAATGAATGAATTTTCTTTCATAGTGGAATCAAATGCTCAAGGAGAATTAGAAATTAGGATTGATATGCATGAATATTTGATATTTGATTCTTTTAGTGATATAATTAATGGAGAAATAGAAGTTTATGATAGTGATGAGATGATTGACTTTTATTTTGATGTAGATAATGTAGTTAATATAAATTCTACAATTCAATCAAATGAAACTAAAGAATTTTTAATAAAACTTTCATTTAATTAAATTAATCTATGGCTAAACTATTATTTATATTATTATCTTTTTGTTTTAGCTCAGATGCTAAAGATATTATTGATAGACCTTTTAAGCAGGCAGGTGCGATTGAATCTTTAATCAATATCAATAATCAATATGATGAGCTTATTTTAGTCCAGCTTGATTTAGCAAATGATAGTCTTTACAATATTGTTAATTCTAATATTCCTGATTTAGATTTAAATATAGGTCCTGCAACTTATCATAGAGTTTTCCCAACTCAAGAGTTTAATAGATTAGAGGATATTTTATCATTAGATAATTATCATATTTTAAAACAACCTTATACTCTCCCTAATAATTCAAGACAGTATTGGGTAGAAGTTAAACAGGGCGGTAATACGCAGGGGACATATACTGAAGATGAGGCGATTTCATATACATGTGACTGTGTAGATGGAGCCTCTGATTGTGTTAAGCTTGGTTGGGATTCATGGTATAATCCATTTGATTATTGGGGAGAAGCTTGGTGGGCATTTGACCCTCCTATTCATTCCTATGTAAATGAGATTCGCGTAACAGTAAGAGGAGCTCAGTGCGACGATCTCCCATTATGGTCAGATACTTATATGGGGATGAGAGAAGAAAGTGGTTATTTTTCACAAGATTATTTACTAAGTGAACAATATACCGATAATATTTACGTTGTCCCTGAAATATGGAGTGAAGGAATGTTGATGCCAATGGTTGGCTCTAATGATAATTATGTAATTGATCAGGTTACGGTTCAATTTTTTTATACTTGTCTATCATCAGATGCCCCGGTTAATGTAGCTTCATCTGATGGGAATTATTGTGACCATATCGATATATCATGGGAAAGCCCAGAAGATAATGATGATGTATTAGGGTATAACTTATATAGAGATCAAGAGTTGATTAATCAGTTTTCTACAGATAATTTTAATTTTTCTGATTATAGTGCATCTGCAGGTATTGTACATGAGTACTGTGTAGTCTCAGTTGGAGAGTGTGGAGAGTCTGAATTATCATGTAATACTGGTTATAGGAAATCAGCTCCAGATACTGTTGATTTTGTAGATGCTTCTGATGGACTATTTAATGATTATGTATCTGTGATATGGAGCGCATCTGAAGATGTCTCTTCATATAAGATTTATAGAGATGGCGTTTGGCTTGGTATCGGAAATGATGAATTAGAATATTTAGATTATTATATTGATATTGGATATGAGCATAATTATTGTATTGAAGCAATAAATGATTGCGGTGAATCTGATTGGCAATGTGATATAGGTTATGGAGCAATGGGGCTAGGTGATGTTAATGATGACAGCTCTATTGATGTTCTTGATGTCGTTGCTATTGTCAATATAATAATGGGCTATCTTGACCCAACTACATCTCAATTTTGGTCAAGTGATTTAAATAATGATGAACAAATTAATATTCAGGACGTTATCTTACTTGTCAATATGATTCTAAATTAATTTTATGAATCAATCTAGAATTATTCCTTTATTGTTTTTAGGTTTACTATCAATTAGCGCATCTCCCATTGTTGCCAAAAGTTTATCTTCTTCAGGTACCATAGTTGCTTTTTGGAGAATGTTGTTAGCATCATTTTTCTTATGGTGTTATTCAGTTATTTATTATAAAAATATGAAAAGCCTTTCAAGCTCTAATAAAATTAAGACATCTATAGCTGGAGTGTTACTTGGAATTCATTTTATATTATTTTTTGAAGCTGTAAAAATTACTACTATTGCAAATGCTACATTTTTAGGTACCTTGGCACCTTTTTTTACTTTAATGATTGAATTCTTAATATTCAAAAGACGATACAAAAAGATGGTTTATTTAGGTATGATAATTTCTCTAGTAGGTATATTTATAGTTTTAATAAATGGATTTGACTTATCATCAAAATTTACTCTTGGAAATATTTATGCTATTTTCTGTTCTCTGGCAATAGGATTAGCATTTTTAATTTCTGAAAAGGTAAGAGATACTGAAGGAACAATAGAATATACAAGGATGCTTTATGGTATTGCGGCATTAACAATATTTATTATCGGAAGTTTTTATACTAAGTCATTTATTGTTACTCAAAATACTGAAATTTTAGGATTTGTTTTCCTAGCTCTTATACCAACAATCTTAGGACATAATATTTTTTATTACTGCGTTAAATTCACTACCCCAACTATAATTAGTACCATACCATTAGGTGAGCCTATTATTGCATCCTTTATTGCATTTTTCTTATTTAATGAATTTATTAGCTTTAATACAGCTATAGGAGGTGCATTATGTATCTATGGAATATTTATAATTCTTAAAAATAGATCAGTAATAAATCGTTAAAATAGGTTACAATTTGTTATAAATATTCTTTTCTTAGATTTATAATTTATTTTTATGTTTATAACAGAAATTTCAAAGGAAACCATTTTATATAATATGGTCTTAATATTATTACTAAATATAGCTCTAGCATTTAACCCTTCTAACTATGAAAGCTTGGGAGAGCAGTATGATGTTACAATTCATAGAGATACTTGGGGGGTTCCTCATATATATGGAGTAAAAGATGAAGATGTGGCGTTTGGATTTGCATTTGCACATTCTGAAGATGATTTTAAAACTATTCAAGATGTAATTCTTCAAACAAGAGGGAAATTATCGTCAGTATATGGTAGAAAGATGATTGGTGTTGATTATATGACCAATCTTCTTCGAGTAAGAGAAAATGTTGAAAATAAATATGAAGATTTAATTAGTGATGATGTAAAGGGTGTATTGGAAGCTTATGTTGATGGACTTAATTATTATGCATCTTTGCATCAAGATGAATTAGTCAAAGGACTCTTCCCCGTAACAGAGCATGATATAGTCTCTGGATTTGTTTTTAGGACTCAATTCCTTTATGGTCTAGATTACTATTTTGATTTATTATATAGTTCTAGAAAAGAAAAAGATAAACCTGAATTACCAGAAACAATATGGAGAGATTCTGCTCCTATGGGTTCTAATTCGTTTGCAGTATCTCCTAAAAGGACCGAAGATGAAGATACGTATTTATTAATTAATGCGCATCAGCCTTGGAACGGTCCCATTGCTTGGTATGAAGTACATTTGCACAGTGAAGAAGGTTGGAATATGGTAGGAGGGACGCTTCCGGGGTCGCCTGTTGTGTTTTTAGGCCATAATGATTATTTAGGCTGGGCTCATACATTAAATGCTCCAGATTTAATTGATATATATGAATTAAAAATAAATCCAGATAATGATTCTCAGTATTTATTTGATGGAGAGTGGGTTGATTTTGAAACTTATGATTCTCCAATGAATGTCAAATTATTAAAATTATTTAATATTAAGTTTAATAAAGAAATTCGCTGGTCATTACATGGTCCGGTGCTAGATCTAAAGCATGGAGTATATGCCATTAGATATGCAGCGATGGATGAAATTAGACAAATTGAACAATGGTTTCAAATGAACAAGGCTCAGAATTTCAGCCAATGGGAAGATGCAATTAAACTACGTTATATTCCATCGTTAAATTGTATGTATGCAGATAATACCGGTGATATATTTTATATTTATAATGCAGCATTCCCAAAGAGGGATCCTAGATTTGATTGGAAAGATTATCTGCCTGGAGATTTATCTCAATCTTTATGGACAGAGCTAGAGGACTATGAGTATCTTCCTAAGCTATATAATCCTGAATCAGGATTTTTACAAAACTGTAATAGTACGCCTTTTAGTACAACAGATGGGACTGATAATCCAGATAAATCACTTTTCCCTAAAACATTAGGTATCGAAGAATATATGACTAATAGAGCTTTAAGGTCTCTAGAAATGTTCGGTTCTGATAAAGTTATTTCTAAAGATGATATATTTAATTATAAATATGATATGAAATACTCAGTTAATTCAGCTATTGCGCAGTATGTAGATGAGATTTTAGATGCAGACCTTCCAGTGAATGATCCCACGATTAATGAAGCTATAGAAGTCTTAAAGGATTGGGATCTTAATACGGATCCAGATAATAAAGGTGCTGCTTTAGCAATTTTATCAACCAAACCATATTTGAAAGATTATTATGAAAAAATTTCTGAGAACCGTCTTGTAGAACATTTTGTAGATGCTGCTAAACTCCTTAAGAAAAAATATGGAGAGATAGATGTTTCTTGGGAAAATGTAAATAGAATGATTAGAGGTGAAAATAATTTTGGTCTTGGTGGCGGTCCGGATATTATGCATTCTATTTATGGCAATTTAAAAAATAGTGGTGAATTAGAAGCCTTTGCAGGCGATTCTTATATTTTGTTTGTATCTTGGGATAAGTATGGAAAAGTTTCATCTCAAAGTGTACATCAATATGGAGCAGCCACGACAAAAGAAGATTCACCGCATTATTCGGATCAATCAAAGTTATTTGCAAATCGTAAATTGAAAAATGTATGGTTTGAAAAAGAAGAAATTTTAAACAATTTAGAAGACTCATATAAACCAGGAGAAAAATATGCTAAGTAAATTCATACTATCTATTCTTTTAACATTTTCATTTGCTATAGAATGGGTTGATTATAATGGATATAAAATAAATTCTAAAGTTATAGTTATTAAAATTAATAAAGATATTGCACCACTAATTGGATATGAAGAGCCAATTAATATTAATGATGAGTTGGAAATCAATACGGTATTAATAAAATCTGGGGCTATAAATCTAAACCCTCTATTTGTTCATTATAATTTATTTTCAGAACAGCATTATAATTTTGAACTTCATCAATATTATAAAGTTGAGTATAAAAATGTAATTGATTTTAATCAATTAGAAAGAACTTTGTCTTTAGATTCATTCATTGAATTAGTAGAGCCTAGTTATATGAAAGAAATGTATATAGACCCTAATGACCAATACTATTCAGACCAATGGGGGCATAATAATACAGGACAAGCAGTTAGCTATAGTGGCTCATATGTAGGCACTCCTGATTGTGATACAGATACTAATGATGCGTGGGATATATCTACTGGTAATGCTAGTTCTACAATTGCAATTTTAGATACGGGTGTTTCTGAACATTCAGAGTTTTTTGGTAGATTAGTTCAAGGATTTAATTTTATAAGTAATAATTATAATGCAGCAGATGACCAAGGCCATGGAACTTCTTGCGCTGGTATTGCAGCAGCAAAAGGAAATAATTCATCTGGTATTGCTGGAGTATGTTGGGATTGTAATATTATGCCTGTAAAAGTTTTAGATAGTCAAGGTTATGGTGATGATACTGGAATAGCAAATGGAATTCAATGGGCCTCTGATAATGGAGCAGATGTTGTTAGTATGAGTTTAGGTGGTGGAGGTTATGTTAGCTATACTGAAAGTGTAATTAATTATGCTACTGAAAATGGAACAGTTGTTATTTCGGCAAGTGGAAATGATAATTCTGGGACTTTAAGTTACCCCTCAAGATATGATAATTCTATATCCGTAGGCTCTTTATCACCTTGCAATGAAAGGAAAAGTCCTTCTTCTTGTGATGGCGAAAATTATTGGGGCAGTAATTATGGTTCTGATCTTGATTTTGTTGCTCCAGGAGTTAGAATTCATACTACAACAATGAGTGGCGGATATACATCTACATTTAATGGAACATCATCTGCCTGTCCACATGCAGCTGGAATTGCTGGGTTAATTAAAGCTGAATCAAATAATATTTCTGCATATGATGTTAGATTAATTATGCAACAGAGTTCTGATGATATAGGAAGTTTGGGTTATGATAATCAAACTGGCTATGGAAGAGTAAATGCTTATCAATCGTTATTTAATTTATTGTACAATCCAGAAGCTTATGTAGATATTGAATCATTTGAACTTGAGTTAGCTTCAGGAATTAATATGCAGGAAGTATTTGTAATTGCAAACATTGGAGAAACAGACTTGGAGTATAGTATTGATACAGAAGGGTATTCTTGGAAAAGCTCAATAAATGGCAACCTTGATTATGACTGGATTGACATTGCATCTGAATCTACTCTTGTACCATTTACTCATAATGATTATGCATCTAATCAGAGTGTTGATTTAGGTTTTGATTTTCCATTTTATAACTCTTTTTATTCCTCTCTGATTGTTAACCCTAATGGATGGGTTGGATTTGGTGATGATAATACGGCATGGGATAATACGGCAATTCCAGATTCAAATGCACCTAGACCTGCTATTTTTGGATTTTGGGATGACTTAAACCCAGTTAATGATGGTAGTACTGGGCAAGGTTATGTTTATTATAATGTGAATTCAGAAAGAGCTGTAATTTGGTTTGATAATGTTCAGCATTGGCCTACAAACTTTGAAGGTAGCATCTATGATTTTCAGATTGTTTTATATCCATCTGGAGATATTAAGTTGAATTATAGAAATATGCAGGGTCTCACAAATTCTGCTACAATTGGTATACAAAATGCTAGTGGGACTGAAGCGATATTAGTTAATTATAATTCTTCTGTAGCTGAGGATCAACATTCAATATTAATTTATAAAATGCCATCTTGGGTAGAAGTATCTCCATTAGAAGGAGTTGTTGCACCAGGAGATGTTTCTGAAATCTTCTTAGATATTAATACCCAAGATTTATTAGCTGGTAGCTATAGCTATGATCTATCAGTAGAGACGAATGACTATGAAAACTCTAACATAATCATTCCAATATCATTGATTGTATCTGAGGATTTATGCGCAGGCTGGTCTTTAGGAGATTTAAATCAAGATAATCAGTTAAACGTATTAGATGTTACTCTTATGGTTAATTTTGCGTTAGATTTTATTGAACCAGACGATTGTCAATCTTTACTGTCCGATTTAAATAATGATCAGCTTATCAATGTACTTGATATACTTGTTCTAGTTGGCTTGATTTTAGATTAGTTTTATTTTCCTAGTTTTGGTTTATTATCAAGCTTTGGCATAATAACTGGATTCTTCTTTAAATCATTTAGTATTTCTTTTATGCCTCTATCAAGTTGAGTATCAATACCTTTTGCATAGTCTTTGGGTGTGATATCTACCTCAATATCAACATTCGTTCCATAGTTTTCAACTTCCCAGCCTACATCTTTAAACCAGAATGAAAATTCTGGTTGAGTTGTAATTGTTCCATCTACTAATAAATTCCTTGGCCATATCCCAATGACTCCGCCCCAAGTTCTTTTCCCTATTAGTTTTCCTAGTTTCATTAATTTAAATGAATGACTGAAAATATCACCATCAGATCCAGCATATTCATTTGTTATTGCTATAATTGGTCCTGCAACAGAATCTCCAGGATATGATTCAGTTCCCATCCATCTAGTTGTATCATAACCAATTCTTTTTCTAGCAAGTTTCTCCAATAAAAGCTGAGATACATGTCCTCCACCATTAAATCTAACATCAACAATTAGAGCATCATATTGTATTTCAGATAACCAATATCTATGAAATTCAGAGTATCCCCATGGACTCATATCTGGAATATGTACATATCCAACTTTATTTTTTGTTTTCTTATGAACATATTCTCTATTTTTTTCAACCCAATCTCTATATCGCATATGACTTACGCTTGGAATAGTTTTTATAACAATATCTCTTTCATTTTTACCATTAGAGTCTGATATTTTAATTTCGATATCTTTATTAACCTGATTTACGAGTAATTTGTTAGGAGATTCAGTTTTTTTAAGTTTATTTCCTTGTATAGTTTTAATTAGCATGCCTTCTTCAATATTTAGGCCAGGTCTTAATAATGGAGATGTGATATAACCGGACCAGACATCGCCTTTGATAAGATTTATAATTTTATATGCTTTTCCTTTTTCATCATATTCTAAATCTGCTCCCAATAAACCAACTTGATAATGCCTCCTTGGCTTGTAATCTCCTCCAAACTCATAGCAATGAGATGTGCCAAGCTCTCCTTGCATTTCCCATACTAAATCTGAAAATTCTGTTCGGGTATGTATTCGGTTTATAAGTTTAAAATATCTCTCATGTATTTTTTTCCAATTTATTCCAGACATATTCTTTACCCAGAAAAAATCTCGCTGCAAGCGCCATGCTTCTGAATACATTTGCTTCCATTCGCTTATTGGATCTATAGATACTCTTGCTCTATTAAAATTAATTTTTCCAGATGATATATTATATTCAGATTTACTAATTACATCTTTAGAAGGAATTGTATTTCCATCTATTAATCTTATACCATTTTTTGATTTAATTAATATCCGCTCTATACTAGGAATAGTTGTAAATGAGGATACATTACTCATGAACATTTTTTCTTTATTTGTATCAAGATCATAAAATAATATAGTAGAAGTATCAGAAGAGCTAAAGTCATACCATGGGATATCTCCAAAAGAACCTTCATCTGGGTAGACATTATAGAATAATTTATTATTAATAAACCCTATATTCTCAAATAGCCCCTCTTCTGTAGGTATTGCCATTATCCTTTTTTCTATCCCATTAAAATCTATTTTAATTTTAGAATCTTCATCTTTTTTCTTATCATCTTTCTTTTTTGTATCTTTAATAGGCTTTGGTGATGTTTTATATAATGGTGAAGGAGTTTCTTTGTTAAGAGTAATAATATAAGGCTTTTCACCTCTAGGAAAACCTAAGTCAAAATGCATGTTATCGTATACTGGATTGAAAACTCTATTAGATAAAAATGCTAAATATTTTCCTGATGGATCAAATACTGGGTTAAAATCATTAAGGATAGGGTCTGAAACTTTATGAGATTTTTTACTCTCTAAATCGTGAATTTTTATTCCATTAACTCTTGAATTGAGAGAGCATGAATATGCTATATATCGTCCATCTGGAGACCAATTGAAGCTTGATCCAATGACAGAAAACTTGCTTCTATCTATCTTATACATAGTATTTTTCTTTAAATCGATTAGCAATAGCTCATTTCTATGATTTGATATGGCTATTTGGTCTTTTATTGGAGATATTTTCATATCATATGGACGTCCAATATCTAAGTCTAATACTTTAGATTTTTTCTTACCTTTAATAAAGTGAATTTCTAAACGTTCATTACCAGAATCATCACTTACCATAACTATTTTTTTATTATCATTAAGAAATCTAGGCTTTTGATAGCGTACTCCATCAGATTTACCTTGCTCATATACAGGGCCATTCCAATTTCCCATGCAAAATGCTTTTCCTCTTGATGAGAAAGAAACCATACTTCCATCATTATTAATAGATATATCTTCTAGATAGCTTTCAGGGTTTATGAATTTTCTACTTCTTTGAATCATTGACGAGTTAAAATCGATATCGACTTTAGATGTATGATTATTATCTATATCAAAACAATATATATCTGCCCCACAGTGATAAACTATATTATTCCCATCAGTTGTTGCATTTCGCGCATAATAATTTTTATGATATGTATGCTGTTTAAGACTTCTTCCAGATTTTAAGCATGAATAGATATTAGAAATTCCATCATGATCAGCAAGAAAATAAATACGCTGATTAATCCACATGGGACATGCCATATTACCTTTTAATGTTATCAATTTTTTGAAATTCATTTTATTATCATTACTAATCCATAATTCTCCAGCAGTACCACCTTTATATCTTTTCCATCTTGCTGGATCGGCAGTATTTCTGCCAAGTATTACACCTGGATTTCCAAAGCTAATATTACTTGATATACCATAATCTAGAACAGTAGTGGGACCCCCTTTTTTATTTATTTTAGCTAAATTAGAAACTCGTCCAAATGGCTGGGATAAATCTGTTGCAAAAATTATATCATCATTATGCCATGCACATATTTTACTTGCGAATGCCCCATCGTATGTTAACCTAGTTGATGGGCCACCTTTTTCTGACATAATGTATACTTCACTATTCCCATCTTCTGTCCCAATATATGCAATCCATTTCCCATCTGGTGAAAATAAAGGAGAAGATACTTCACTTAGGTTTGTTGTTAGTCTATAAGCTTTTGAATCATCAAGTTTGACAACCCATAGATCATCATCAGCTACAAATACAATTTTTGAGTTATTAATTGTCGGAAATCTATAGTATCCACTCATACGTACTCCATTTATTTTTTTAAGGGTGATAAATTGATGCTAAAATATAGATAATTTGTAATAATTTTATTATATACTTTAATAACAAAAAGGAACGAATTAATGAGAGCATTGTATCTTGAAACATTTCGTATGCTATTAAATACTATAGTATGTATTTTAATTTTTGGTGCAGGTTTAGAACTAAATAGCTATTATCTTCAAATTATTGCAGTAGTTATGTATCTAAGTTATTTAATCGCATCAATAGAAAGAAGAACAACGTGGGGCGCAACTAAGAAAAAAACAGATTATAGAGATAAATTTCCTAAAAAATAATTTTATTTTTTCATAGTTACATATTGTTAAAACCAATTTCTTTCCATTTTAATGATTGTTTTTTAATATGTTGAAAGGATTATAATGAAATGTCTAATCATCTAAATATTGATTACCTAAAACAGCTTAAAGAGAGTATGTTTAATATCTCTAAATCAGCTCATGATTTGGATAATGTCGAAGATTTGTATAAAGTTATACATAGCTCTATTGCTGAATTAATACATACCAATAATCTATTTGTAGCAACTTTAAATAAAGAAACTAATTTGATTTCTTTTCCATATTATGTTGATATAAACGATTCTATACCTGAGAATTCTATAGAGTTAGGTAAAGGTCTTACCTCAATTATAATAAAGTCATCAGAACCATTATTAATAGATAAGGATCAATATAATAATCTTGTCGGTTTAGATAAATTAGGTACAGTGCCAGAATCATGGTTAGGGGTTCCCTTGAAATTGCATAACAATGAAACTATAGGTGTACTAGCTATTCAAAGTTATAGTAAAGATATTACTTTTGATCAAGATGATTTAAAAATTCTAACTTTTGCAGCAGAACAACTTACTCTTGCTATAGAAAAATTTAACGCAATTGAACAGATTGAAAAAAAATCTAAATTTGATGACCTTACAGGATTACCTAATAAAACATCATTCTTTGATAGTGCACTTAGTATGATTCAAGATGCAAAAAAAATAAATGATTCAATTTTATTTGTTCTTTTAGATTTAGATGATTTTATGCTTATCATTGATACGCATGGATATGATATCGGTAATAAAATTATTGAGGTAATAGCTAAAAGATTGTCAGAATCTATCAATAATAATGAAGTTGTTAGTTATTGGGGTGGGGATAAATTTAATCTTATTCTTAAAGCTAAAGCTGATAATAAATATAATAAGGAAAGAGTTCAAGAGATTGCAAAGATTATTAAAGAGCCTATCTCTATTAATAATAATGTTTTTTCAATTAATTCAAGTATTGGTGTTAGCATTTTTTCTGGTAATAATAATCTAAATCAACTTGTAAGAAATTCTGAAATTGCAATGAATCATGTTAAAAATAATGGAAAAAATAATATTGAATTTTATAAGCATGAATTTAAGCAAAAACTAATGAATCAATTTGGTATTGAGGTAAGTCTAAGAAAAGCAATCTCAGATAAACAATGGGAAGTACACTATCAGCCTAAATTTGATTCTTCTCATAACCTATTTGGATTTGAGGCATTAATTCGCTGGAATCATCCAGAGAAAGGATTAATTAATCCTTCCACTTTTATTCCAATAGCTGAAAAATCAAACCAAATATGTGAGATTGGAAGTTTTATCATTCAGCATGTTTGTTTAGAAACAAAAAAAATGATTGATTTGGGTTCAGAGAATCTAATAGGTTCAATTAATTTATCTGCAAAAGAATTAAACAAGGAAAGTATTGTTAATGAAATAAAGTATGCTTTAGATGAAACTGGGCTTCCACCAGCCAATTTAGAAATTGAATTAACTGAGAGAATGATGATAGATAACGAAAACTTATCATTAGAAATATTAAACAAAATTAAAGATTTAGGTGTTTATCTATCTATCGATGATTTTGGGACAGGATATTCATCGTTTAATTATTTAAAAAATTTACCTGTCGATACAATTAAGATCGATAAATCATTCATTACAGGTATTGATAGGGATAATGAAAAGCTAAAAATTGCAAAAGGTATAATAAAAATGGGTCACGACCTTAATATGAATGTTTTAGCTGAAGGGGTAGAGACGAAAACAGAATTTGACTTGCTAGGTTCGCATTCTTGCGATAAATTCCAAGGGTTTTTCTTTAGTAAGCCACTTTCTTTAAATAAGTTCAAACAGATTTTATAAGTAAAGGAGTTAAAATGAAAAAAATAATATTTTTATGTATTAGTTCTATGTTGATTGCAGGGACGACATCATTTAAAGTAGATGGAATGATGTGTGGAGTTAGCTGCGTAAATAAGCTTAAGGCCCAAGTAAATCTAATAGAAGGTGTTCAGTCATGTGATGTTAGTTTTGAGAAAAGTATGATGACAGTTAGTTATGATGAATCAAAAACAGATGGAAATAAAATACTGAATTTATTTGCTGGAGATCCAAAATATAAAGTTTCAGCTTATAGTGAAACAGGTGATGGGAAATCTACAAAACCATGTGCTTCATCTTCAAATTGTGAAAAGCCATGCGCTTCTGACAAGAAAGAAAAACGAGGCCTTTTTAAAAGGTTGTTTGGTTGGCTATAATTATAAATTGATGGTTATAAAATGATTGTATGTAAATATTTATTTTTCATTTTTTCTATCTTTCTATTTACTAGCTGCCAAGATAGTGTTAATAAAACAACTTGGAATAAAGAAGACTATCTAGGTAAGTGGGGATGGAAGAAAACTGTAAAAGCTGGAGTTGCTGCTGGTACTACTAGAATGAATATTGAATTTACTGAAGATGGTAAATATGTTATGTTTTGGAAATCAGAACCTAAGGATAGAGAAGCTAGATATGCATATACAAGAACTAAGGAGTGGAAAGGAACTTGGGATGCCGGTGATTTTTGGAATGAAAATACAGATCAATATGTCAAAGATAATATTGCTTTAGCAAAATTAGATTGTAAGTATACTTCAAATACAGATGTATACTGTAATGATACATACGCACAGCCAATTGTATGGGTTGGAGAAGGTAAAGATAGGACCTGGTATAGCCTTAGGACTTATAATGAAAAACAACCTAAAGGAAGTGCTAAACTTGGTTTAAAGGTAGGAGATGAAGAATTCTTCTTAACTAGAAAGGTTACATCTGAAAAGAATAACGTTGATCCTATAATTAGCAAAAACAACCCATCTAATAATCAAGTAGATGATTCTAAAAAACTACCAATTAAAATGAAAACTATGGAGCATTTTAAGAAAAAAATTGATGGAAAGTAGTTTTGCTTTATAGAATATTAATGGTCTTATTTTTTATTTTTTGAAAATTTTGAAAAGCAAACACGGAGTCCACCTACACCATCTGGATTTTTTTCAAATTCTCTAAAACAGCGGGCTCCATGCTTAATAATAAATAATTCTTTATCAGAAAATTTATCTAACATCCATACTTCAAATACATTATTAATATCGCTATTAGAAATTCCAATGTAGGTTATAACATCTGTATATAAACTTTTAAAATTATTATCATCTAAATCCATGGCTTGTGCACACAAATCGCATGAACCAAAAAAATAGTATAGTATTATATTTTTGTAATTATCATTTAATAATACAATATCTCTTTTTGTAAAGCTCAACTCTACATCTACCCATTTTTTTAATGTTTCAAGAACAGTCATCTTTTATCTAAATCTTCTAAATAGTAGTAATGATAAAAGTCTTGTTAAGAATCTTCTAATCATCGGATTTATTTTGATAGTTTCAAAGATACTCTTTAATAGATATTTCCTTCTATAGAACCAATACCCAAGTATCACTAATATTATAAGTAGTACGTAACGCATAAAGAAATATACAAAGATTTAATTAAAAATGTGACCTGGTTCTCATTTAATATATATAAAGAATAGTAACTTTGTTTAAGAAAAGAATAAGAGGTTCTTATGAAAAATAAATTAATAGATATTAGAAATAGAAAAATTAAAAATCATTATCATTGTCATTCTCCATAACTATATTTAATTCTTCTTCAGATAAAAGCTTTAGCACTTCTTGTCTAATTTCAGTTGATCCCTTTAGATGTTTTGGCTCATACGGACACATTAAGCAACCATTTCCGCAGCATTTTTTATTTTTAATGAGAAATAATCTTGAAAGCATATTGATTTAATTTTTTTTTCTCTTCTTTTTCCAATAAATATAAACACCTAAAAATGAAAGAGCATATAATAAAGGAAATAAATAGTATGGATTTACGGCATCTCCAAAAAGATAAGTGATAATTAATATTAAAGTAGTTCTCATATTGCTATCAGTTTACTCGGTTATAAACATGCCTGCGAGACCTGCGAGGCTAGTTACAAGCATAAAGCCTACAACAAATGTAGATAATAACAGAGTATACCCAGTATTTGGATTTTTCTTATATAGATCCTTTAAAGATTTATCGTTTTGGCTACAATCAAATGGAATATTTGCACCACTATTAGATTTAATCTCTATTACATAATTACATTCATATCTTTCAATTTTATCAACTGTCTGAATAAATATAAAGTTTTTATAAATACCAAGATAGCGGCCAGAAATAGAGATTTCCTGAGTAGTCAATTTATCTTGAAATAAATTAGTATATTTACTAGGCTTATCTTCATAGTTAATAACTAACTTTATTGTATCACCAAAAAGTCCATCAAGTAATAGTAATAATATGAGTAGGAGGTTAGTCATTAGAGCCTATAATCACTGTAATTGGCAAAGATATATATTCAATTCCTTCTCCTATTAGCTTTACAACAAATGTTGTATTACCAATTTCATTAGCTGTTAATTTAAAATCAGTAAATCCATGAGGACCTGTACCCCAATCTATAAAATCTGCTCCAGCGCAAGGGTGAGATAAGCCACTCAGTGGATTCCAAATTTCTTGACCTTCACAGTATTCAGCTACAAGCATATTTTCATTTTGAACATCAATCTCAATACTATTAAATACGATTGAAGAAGTGTGTGGAGATTGAATCGAAATCTCATTACCATATTCATCTAAATACAAAATATAAAAATTCAGTGACTCCGTTGGATTGAAATATAATTGATTATATGGATTTTCACATTCAAATTCACGATATAGATTAATAAATCCAGAATTTTCATAATTTTGAGTTTGTAAGACTAAACCTTTAATTTCACCATCAATAAAGCTTAAACAACTTCCATCATCATCTGTCGCATCAACATTAAAGTTACAGGCACTCTCATCAGTACACCCATACACATCCTGGAGCTCTTGAGATGGCTCTGTAGAGGCTTCCTCAGAACACCCAACAAGTAGTAA
>CEVN01026786.1_pt1 | contig 16121 bp, 16 predicted proteins | sample 427041 | NCBI WGS metagenome assembly CEVN01 (sample SAMEA2623463, study PRJEB7988) | marine metagenome | biome: marine biome (ENVO:00000447); feature: surface water layer (ENVO:00002042); material: "saline water (ENVO:00002010), including plankton (ENVO:xxxxxxxx)" | depth 5 m
TGGTCAAATGATCTATTAACAAAATTAATTGCAAGTAAAACTGTAATCGAACCTAATAAATCTACACTTGGACATAGACTGTTAGAAAGTGAAGTTATTTATGTAATTCTTTCTGGTAGAGGTCTTATGGAAGTCATTGAATATACCAATACTGAAGATGGTCATGGCCATGATCCTTCTGCCGGAATTATGCATAAGGATGAATATTCACTATCAACTGGAGATATTGTTCTTGCTGAGGAAGGTGATTACATTAAAGTAGTAAATGAAAGTGATCATGATCAGCTGGTATATTTAAGAATTTTTGATAAGCCAGGTTGGAGAGATAGAGCATCTAAATCCGAGGAATAATTGAGAAAAATATTATTAGCTTTTTTAATTTCAGGGTGGATAAATTCTAGCCCTGAAGTCTATTTTATTGAGCCAAAAAATGGAGATGTTGTATCAAATACATTTACAGTTAAATTTGGGCTTTCAAATTTTGGTATTGCTCCTGCTGGTTATGATATTCCGATGACAGGCCATCACCATCTATTGATTAATGTAGATCTTCCAGAAGATTTGTCTCAACCAATTGCAGCCGATAAAAATCATATTCATTTTGGTCTTGGGCAAACAGAAGCTGAAATTACGCTTGATAAAGGAGCTTACAGATTAAGGCTTTTAATGGGCAACTATTTGCATATACCTCATGACGATCCTTTATTCTCAGAAGAAATAATAATTATTGTTAATTAATTATGACTGATCTTACAGTTGCTCAAGTATATGCAGTGGGCGCACCAATAATATTAGCTTTAATTTTTATTGAAGCTCTCATCTCAAATTTACAAAAAGCATCTTATTACAAGAAAGAAGACACTCTTTGTACAGTTGGTTTATTAACAGGCAATATCTTGATGGTTTTTGCTGTTAAAGGATTAACACTTGCCCTTCATTTTTATTTATATCAATTTAGGCTATTTGATTTGGCATCAATGATTCCTTTATGGGCAATGTGGGCATTAACTTTTATTCTCATTGATCTAGTCTTTTATATATATCATCGTATTTCACATCGAAGTAGATTTCTTTGGGCAATTCATATGAGTCATCATTCAAGTGAAGAAATGAACTTTGCTGTTTCTTTTAGACAGGCTTGGTTAGGCCCAGTATCAAAAATTCCATTTTTTATCTTATTGCCTCTAATAGGGCTAGATCCAACTATTATTGCAGTAGCAGGAGTAATAAGCACTCTATGGGGAATTTTTGGTCATACACAGGTTATTGGAAAGCTTGGACCTATAGAATGGATTTTTAATACACCTTCACATCATAGAGTTCACCATGGGGCGAATGAACAATACATAGATAAAAATTATGGCAATTTACTTATTATTTGGGATCGAATGTTTGGAACATTTGAGCCAGAGAAGGCAAATGTTAGATATGGATTAGTGAAAAATGTTAATACATTTAATCCAATAAAAATAACTTTAATGGAATGGAGCTCTATCTTTAAAGATATGAGCAAAGCACCTAACCTAAAAGAATCATTTAACATCTTTTTTGGCCCACCTAAAACTAGAGAGAGATGATATTTGAACCAATGTTTACTCCAAAAGAAATGCTTGAAAAAGGTATTTTTGGCGGTACGTATTTTGCTGAATTAATTGATCATAAGGATTTTCCTGAAGAGTGGTTTGAGAATATAGATGAAAGTTTCTATAAGTCCGATAAATATCTAACAAAAGTTAATTTTTTCAAAATTAAATCTGGGCAATCACAAGAAGAATGGGAAGCCAAGGGTTGGATGCATAAAGACGATCCAAGAGGATGGTTTGAATGGTACTGTAAATACTTTTTAGGAAGGAGGCATGAAGATGATGAAAGGCAAATTAAAAGATGGGCAGCTTTTTGTGGGCCTAAAGGCAGGTGGAGAAATATTATTTATGCAAAGATTCATGCATCTGGTTGTGGTATTGAAAATAGCCAAGATGTAAGCAGAAGAATTCAACAGTCTCTTTTACATTGGTCCTATATGGTTAATGAAAAAGATTATGCTGCTTGGAAAAAAGAAAAGGGTATAACTGTAGAGTTTTAGTCTTGGTCTATTTTGCTTTTATCTGTTTCATCTCTATGTTTTTTGAGATATTTCATAAAAGGCGTTCCGCCAGTGCCTCTGACTTTTGAGCCACCAGAACCAAATAAGGTACTTTTTGTATTTTGACTATGGATATAATCAGCAGCGTATTGAAGGTGCTGTGTTCTAAAAATTGACACCTCTTGAAGACACTCATCATATATTTGCTTTAAATCCCCATTTTCATTAATAAATTCTTTTAACTTGCTATGTTTTTCAACGTATTCTATTAGCTCTCTATGTCCTGGAGGCATATAAAGACGCATTTCATCTAAATATTCTCTAAGTTCATCTCTTTCATGAACTACATTAAACAAAGCATCTAAAGTTGGCACTATTGAGCTTTGAGCACCAGTTTCTCCTCTGAAAAGCTGAGGTTGATTATCAAAACAATCCTCATAAATTAAACCTTCAGGCAAATCAGGGTTATTCTTCCAGCCAAAAATATAAGGCCTTACTCTATGATAATAAATATAGGGATCACATTTTTCAGGCATTTTTCTAAAAATGTGATTAACCTCCATCATTGATTCTTTAATATTGCTTAATTCTTTTAAAACTAAATCTTTATTAACCCTGTTCTCTTCAAAAGCCAATGCAATATTAAGAGCAGAGGTAGTTGCTAATTTAGCTTTATTCTCAATACAGACATGTATAGTGACAAACCAATCTTCATCTATTCCACCTAAAAAATTATAGTTAAGCGCTACATTATCAAGAGATACAGGTTCATCGCTGTCAATTTTATGCCAGTTATCTAGACAGTAACTTGCATAACTAAGAACTGCAGGTCTTCCTAGCATTTCAGAAATCTTAACCCATGGTTTAGCCAAACAAGCTGGTAAAATTTTAGAAGGATTTAGATCTCCCCATACATAAGCATGAGCTAAAAAAGAAAATTGAACATTAAGTGATCTTAATTCTTCTTCTTTATATATAGATAAATCATGAGAAAAGAAAGAAGAGGGCAGTTTGTCAATCTGGCTTCTAATCTTATTGGTTAAAAGTAACTTAGGTATTGCTAGCGAAAGATCTTTAAGTTTAGCAACATCTGCATTAGAGCAATCAATATGATACAAAGGCTCTGTATCTGGTAGAAAGCCATTAAACCCTTTTTTATCGAGATTTAAATATGATTGCATTCAGATATTCTATATTACTTAGTATTTTTTACATTATTTGCTTGCATAATTTTTTCTTCTTCATATAATTCTTAAATGAGAATGATTCTCATTTCGATTATCATTCGTAATTACAGAAAAGGGCTATATGAAAAATTTAATTAAAATATTACTTTTGCTATCAGCTATCATGTTTGCACAGACTGATGGAAATTCAGATGATCAGGTAGAGGAAATTGTTATAAAAGGTAATGTTCTTTATTCAGATCAAGTTAATGCGCTTAAAACCCCGGTACCAGTTTTAGATGTACCACAGACGGTAACAATCGTTACAGACGATGATATTCGTTCACAAGGTTTTAGAGAAATAGGGGATATTATTCGTTACACACCTGGTGTTAATACATCACAAGGTGAAGGACATAGAGATGCAGTTGTATTTAGAGGTGTTAGATCAACAGCAGATTTCTTCCTAGATGGAGTTAGAGATGATGTTCAGTACTATCGTTCTTTATATAACGTTGAGCAAGTTGAGATCCTAAGAGGTCCTAATGCTCTTTTATTCGGTCGTGGCGGAACAGGCGGTATTATTAACCGAGTTACTAAAAAAGCTGTTTTAGGTGAAGCATTTGGTGGTTACGATCTAGGTACTGATTCTTTTGGAGCTCTTGATTTTGCTGCTGATTATAATGTTCAAACCAGTTCAAATTCTGCTTTACGTTTTAACATTCATAGCGATGCTCTAGAGAATCATAGAGACCATTATGATGGCACAAGATTTGGCATGAATCCTACTGTAACAGTAGCACTAAGTGATAAAACTACAGTTGAGCTTTCATACGAATATGCTGACCATGAGAGGTTCATTGATAGAGGTATTCCTACTATAAATAATGCACCGGATGAGTCATTAAGTAATATCGTATTTGGTGATCCAGATATAAATACTACAACCCTAGAAGCTAACATTATGCGTGCAAATGTAAGTCACAAATTCTCAGAGAATAGAAAAGGTAATCTTGCTGTGCAATCTAGTAGTTTCGAAAAAATGTATCAGAACTTATATGCTTCTGGCTATGATGGAACTTTAGTAACTATGGATGGTTACTTAGATCCAACTGAACGTGATAATTTTATTATTTCAGGAAACATAGTAAGCGAAGTTGTTACAGGGTCTGTTACTCATACTATTCTAGTAGGCGCAGAACTAATTAACACAGAAAACAAAAACCATCGTTATGACACTAACTGGTCAACCACTGATGATGACAATGAAGTTTTTAATATTTCAAGACCTATGGACTTTACTGTTAATTCAGCTGGCGTAGCTACTGCTGTTAACTTTACGAATTCCTTAAAGAGTAAAACAGAGTCTGATATATCAGTAACATCACTATTTGTTCAAGACCAAATGGATCTTACAGATAACATAAAACTTATGATAGGTGGTCGTTTAGATAGTTTTGATATTACAGTTGATGACATTAAGAATGGAACATCTGAGTCAAGAACAGACGACAGATTTTCTCCAAGAGCTGGTCTTATATATAAGCCTCAAGAAAGTGTTTCTTTATATATGAGCTACAGCGAAAGCTTCTTACCAAGATCAGGCGAACAGTTTAAAAAGCTAGATGCAACTGCTGCTAGATTAGATCCTGATGTATTTGAAAGTACAGAGCTTGGAGTTAAGTGGGCTATGACAGATACTTTAAGCTTTACGGCAGCTATATTTGATAGTGAGCAAACTAAAGCAACATACGATAATGTTACTGGTGAAAACTCAGAAATCAGAGGTTTACAAGTAGACGGAATGGAAGTTGAACTTAGAGGCCAGGTTAGCGATAAACTTGAACTAGCAGTTGGATATAGCTCTTTAGATGGCACAACTAGTTCAGGAGGCGTTGCTAGAGAGGTTCCTGATCATACATTCTCATTATTTGCTAAATATCAAGTTGATGAGAATTTTGGTTGGGCATTAGGCGTAACACAACAAGGCGAATCACATATAAAAGATAACAGTACTCTTATATTGCCTGAGTACACTAGATTTGATTTTGCTGCTTATTGGAATGTTTCAGATGATATGGTTCTTAGATTAAATGTTGAGAACTTATCTGATGAGCTTTATTTCCCGCATTCACATAGTACTCACCAAGCTTCAGTTGGCGAGCCATTGAATGCTAGAGTGTCATTAAGCAAGAGATTTTAATTAATTGTGTCTGACATTCATAAGAAATTAAATGGGGGGCAAGCAGAAATTAAAGGGCTTGAGTTGTCATATTCCACCCTTGCAACATATGATGACTATTCAATACCTATGATGCTTGCCTATACCATTTCAGTTGTGAAATAGACTTTCGATTCATATTTTTACCTTTCATAGAATAGGAAGACAGTTTCACTTAGCCCTTCAGAAATGAGGGGCTTTTTTTTAGATAAAAACTGGTTAGACTTAAGAAGTTATGAAACTTAGTTACCCTCCATTAATTGTTTTAGGATGCATTGCAGTTCAATTGCTGCTTAATATGTTGGTTCCTCTAGAAGTTAATCTAAGTCTACTATTAGGGCTTGTTTTGCTTATATTTTCATTAGGAATTGTCACTTACGCTTTTAGAGAGCTTAATAACAATGAAACAACTTATATCCCCGATGGAGATCCTGAAAAACTTGTTACTTCAGGACCTTTTTCATTCACCAGAAACCCAATTTATTTAGGTATGGCAGGAATACTTTTAGCAATTGCTTTTTTATTACAATCACTTTCAGCTTTATTAATTCCGATATTATTTATATCGATAATACAAAATACCTGGATTCCTCATGAAGAGAAAAAATTAGCGGAAACTTTTGGGGAAGAATGGGAAAATTATTCAGCCAAGACCAAGAAATGGTTATGGTGATACATTCTTTTTAATTAACTTTTTCCATTCTTTATAATCTTTTTCCATAGATTGGTTTAAAGCATTATTTGGATTACATACTGTTTTTTCTTGATTCTCTATTAAATCAATATTCATCAAGCCAGTAGTTATTCCAGCTAAACAGGCTACACCTTTAGCTGTTGATTCTGTATTTTTAGGAACCTGTATAGGTATATTTAGTATGTTGGCTACATGAGAAACAAAAGTTTTGTTAGCTGCCATACCCCCATCCACACTCAAAGACTTAACTTCTATATTGGTTTGTTCTAGACAGTCAACAATATCTTTAGTTTGGTATGAAATTGAATTAAATGCAGCGTTAATTAAATCTTTTTTTGACGTGTCTCTTGTTATGCCATGATAACTAGCTCTTATGTTAGAGTCCCAATATGGTGCTCCTAAACCAGTAAACGCTGGAATAAAATACACTCCATTAGCATTCGCATCGGAGTTTAAAAATTTTTCAGATTCTGGGCTTTCAGCAAAAAATTCAAGATTATCTCTTAACCATTGAACGACGGTTCCTGCTGAATATATGCTGCCTTCAATCGCATAATGAATTTCTTTATTAAAACTAAACCCTAGGGTAGTTAAAAGACCTTTATCCGAAGCTAAAGGCTTAGTTCCAATATTTGCCATTAGAAAACATCCTGTTCCGTATGTGCTTTTTAAGCTACCGGCATTTAAACATCCTTGACCAAATAGAGCAGCTTGTTGATCTCCTAATACAGCATTTACATTGATATTGTTGCAATCAGATAAAGTTCCAAATGATTCATCTGAATTAGATACTTCTGGCAACATTGATTCAGGAATATCAAATAGATCTAAGAGATAATTATCCCAGGACAAAGTATTTATATTAAATAACATGGTTCTAGAAGCATTTGTTATATCCGTTTTATGAATTTTTTTATTTGATAAGACATACATGAGATATGCATCAACTGTTCCAAAACATAGTTTTCCTTCTTTAGCTTTCTTCTTAGCGCCTTCAACATTGTCTAATATCCATTTTATTTTTGTTGCAGAGAAGTAAGGATCTAACAATAACCCTGTTCTAGCAGATACTTCTTTTAATATTTCTTTGTCATCAATAGAAGAACAAAAATCTTTGGTTCTTCTGTCTTGCCAAACTATGGCGTTATAGATAGGTTTTCCTGTATCTCTTTCCCAAATTATTGTTGTTTCTCTCTGATTAGTGATAGCAGCTGAAGCAATACCATCAAGGTTGACCTTACCTAATGTATCAGTGACTGATTTAATTAGAACCTCTGGATCAATTTCAACCCAACCATCTTCAGGATAAATTAATGGATATTCCTTTTGAGATACTTCAACAATGTTTGCATTAGAATCAAAAACAATAGATCTTGAGCTTGTAGTACCTTGGTCAATTGTTAAAATCTTAGTCATGTCTAAAATAAATATTTTAACTCTAATCATTTTAATATTCCTTATAACTGGATGCTCTTCTGTAGAAAATAATTCTTTTGGTGAGGAACGTGAAAAAAAGATAACGGAACTTAAAGAAGACTGTTCCTTTGCGACGGTTGACTATGATCGTACCGGACAACCACTTTATATTTGCTATAAAGAAGGATCATCTATAAAGAGGTCAAAGGATAAAGTAAACTCAGATACAGAGAAAGCAGACACACCAGAGACATCCACTATTGAGTAAATATATAGTTTATTCCAGAAGTAATTGTTCGTATTGCGATAGGGCAGTTGCATTGCTTGAAGCTAAAAATATTCCATTTGAAATTAAAAAAATTGATGAAGATATAAATCTATATGAAGAAATGCAGACGAAAGCACCTTTTATGAAAACATTGCCAGTAATCTTAAAAAATGGAGAATTAATTGGCGGCTATAATGAGCTATTTAAATCCTTAGAATCATAATGGATCAGTTTATTTTTTATGATACTGAAACCTCTTCTGTTAAAGAATTAAATTTCATTCAAGCTATTCAGATTGGCTCTATTCTAACTAATCCATCTTTAGAGAAGATTGATTCATTTAGTTTAATCTGCGCTCCATTACCTTGGACCTTAATTACTCCAAAAGCACTATTAATAAATAAAAAGAAAGAAATTTTTGACACTGAAGTAACTCATTATCAAATGATTAAATCAGCTTTTAATAAATGGTCATCATGGTCATTATCCGGTAAAGCTATATTTATTTCATACAACGGTATGCGTTTTGATGAAGAGATTATAAGAAGACAATTTTACTGGAACCTATTAGATCCGTATTTGACTAATACCAATGGAAATTCACGTTTAGATATTCTGTTAAAAATGTATGTAATTGCATATTTTTATAGAGATTCTTTTCCAATTCCAGAGAAAGATAGTCAAATTTCATTAAAGTTAGAACACTTTGCTGAATTATTTGAAATGGACACATTAAAAGCACATGATGCTCTTGAAGATTGTGAATATTTAAAGCAACTACTTAGTCAAATTAAGTCTTTATTGCCAAATTTTTATAACGAATTAATTACAACCACATCTAAGCTGGATTTATTTGATCATTTACTCGCTAATAAGGTGCATTATCTTTGTTCATACATACCATCAAACAAAACTTTAAGATCTATGCCTTTTACGACATTGGCTGGAACTGAAATTAATAATCAAACAATAATCTTTAATTTAAATAATGATCCAGAAGATTATTTAAGTTTAACCGTCCAAGAGTTAAGAGATCTTATCGATAATAAAAAAGAATCTCCTTTTAAAGTAATTGGCATAAATAGAACTATTCCTAGTGTATCTGCCGATACTTTGGAGAAGGACAATATTCTACCCAATGAAAATGATTTACATCTAGAAAGAGCAGAAAAGCTTCGAGAGAATCCTGATTTTATTTTTAAGATCAATGAGATCTTTAATGATAGAGAAAAACCTATTTATGCAAACTCATATACTGAAGAACAGTTATATTCTGGTGGATTTCCAAATCAAATAGATAGAGACAGGATGAAGAATTTTCATAATGCAGAATCACTTAAAGAAAAGCTTTCAATTACAAACTCATTTGAAGATGAAAGATACAGAGATTTTGCTATACGTATTTGTGCGCAAGAATTCCCTGCAGATATAGATATTAAGTATCTTCAGCATTGTAAAGATTTAGTTAAAACACGATTTACCGATACTGGTCCTTGGCCTAATTCAGACAATTACCTTAAAGAAGGAAATAGTCTTTTAGAGGAATTAAATAGTCCAGAAGAAAAAAAACTGGTTAATTTAGCAATTAATTCGATAAAATCTAGTCGAAATTAATATATCTATTTGTTTATAATAGTTACCCGAGCACCTCAGGGGCAATATGAAGAGAGTTTTATTTTTTATTTTTATTTCAAATTTATTGTTTGGAGACATCAATTTTGATGGACATGTCAATGAAGATGAATGGGCTCAAGCAGATAAACATTTAATCTCCTATGAAGTTGAGCCTGGATACAATACTCCTGCTAAATTTAAAACCGAAGCCTTTATTACTCACGATGATTATTTTTTATATGTAGGCTTCAAGGCTTATGGCAATCAAGACAATATCAGAGCAAGAATAAGAAGTAGAGACTCTATTTACTATCTTAATGATTTTGTAGATATAGGAATTGATACTTATGCAGACGGTAGGTATACAGTATCTTTTAGTGTTAACCCCAAAGGAAGTATTGGGGACCGTAAATATTCTGCATTTTGGCCTGATGCATCATATAACGTTGAATTTGAAGGAGATGGACACTTTACTGATTACGGATATGAAGCTGAACTAAGAATTCCCTTCACTTCATTAGACTTTCCTGAAACTGATAAACAAAAATGGAAAATTTATTTTTTACGCAAGCTATATGATAACGATAATGAAACTAGATATTTAAGCAGTAAGGATATTGAGGGTGCAGGCTGTAGAATCTGCCAATCAGATATTTTTTATGAATTCTCCGGAGTAAAAAAGAAAGCAAAAAAACGCTTGATACCATCTATAACAGCGAATTCATTTGCAGAAAGAAATGATTCTGGAGAAATGAAAAGGAATTCGCCTGACTCTGAAATATCTTTAGGCGGAGTATATGAACTAAGTGGCAATAATCTTGAATTCACAATTAATCCAGATTTTTCTCAGATTGAAGCAGATGAAAGTAAGATCGATGTAAATTCAACAACAGCTTTAAGATTTGAAGAAAGACGTATATTTTTTAATGAAGGGAGGGATTTTCTTCAATCCAGACTAAATGCCGTTTATACAAGATCAATAAATAATCCAGAATATGCAGTCAAATTATTCAATAGAGGCGATAAACATAGTTATTATTTTCTAGATGCTGAAGACAGAAATACTCCTATAATTGTTCCAGGAAGCCAAAGATCTTATTCTGCTTTACTAGGAAAAAGTCACGCTAATATTTTTAGTTATAAATACAACCTTGAAAGAGGGCAATATGTATCATTTTTAACAACAAATAGGTCTTATGATGGGGGTGGCTCAGGGCTACTTTACTCATCCCGTGGTTACATTATTTTAGATGAAAAATATTCAGCTTCTTTTGAAATAGCAAAAAGTGAAACAGATGAACCTATAAGTGACGCAATTACTACAACTAATGGCACTAAAAACCATACCTATGCATTAGATGGAGAGTCTTTTTCGGGTTATGGCGGAAGATTTACGTTTAGAAGCAATACAGAGAAATGGGGTTGGAACTATGAATTTGAAACAAAATCACCTGATTTTAGAACAGATCTAGGTTTCACCAATGAAAATAATTGGAAGAAACACTCAGTCAGTGGAGATTACAAATATAGATCAGATGGAATATTTAAATTTGTTAGATTTGATGCAGCTAGCGTGATAATGAAAAATTATCAAAATGATGTTTTGGGTCAAATGACAAGAGTGGGCTCAAGAATAGAGTTTAATAATCCTTTTGAAATTCAACTAAGAGCAGAAACGTGGAATAAGTTTCAATTTGATACTTATGTATTTAATGATACATATGAATATGAAGTTGAATTAAGTTACAGCACACCAAAAGTATTTTTTAAATTTAGAAATGATTGGGGTGATGCTATAGCAAGGAATATCGAAACACCTGAACTTGGAGATAGAAGAAACTCATCAATGGATGCTTGGTATAACGTAAGTGATCAATTTTTTGTGGGAGCTAATATTAGGCAGAGTGAGCTAAAAAGCAAAATAACAGGAGAAGATTTTTTCTCTGGTTATATCGGCTCATTAAAAACAACTTATCAGTTCAACAAAGAATCCTTTCTTAAACTAACTTATGAGTACAATAATTTTAATGAAGATTCATATCTTCAGGCTCTATTTCAATGGCAACCAGATTCTGCAACTATCTTTTATTTTGGTGGAACGATTAATAGAGAAGATATTGAAGGCACATGGGAAAATGAAAGCTCTCAAATATATATGAAATTTCAATATCTGTTTAATTTTGATTAAAAAATTGGTGTAGAATAAACACCTATGTCTAAGATTACCAAAGAGTTAGCTGATTTAGCACAGATGTTCATCAAGATGCAGTTTGATCTTGGTTTAAGAGATCTTAATCCAACTGAGGCACATGTTTTTCTTATGATTGTTAGAGAACATGAAAAAAATGGAAACTGTTCAATGCTTAAAGCTGTTGAAGTTTCAAAAAAATCTCGTTCAACTGTTTATAAAGCAATCAGAAAATTAGCTAAAGCAGGAATTGTTAAAATACAAAATTCTCAACAAGACAAAAGATCTTTTTTGGTAGTACCTAGAATCTAAATTAGCCATGCCCAAACTTTTTGAATTGTCTGTTTATACATGTTTTTTTTATTTTTTAGTTTGGGTTATTTGGTTATTCTTGGTAGTGCCTGTTGAAGTTGATTCAGCTGGATTAGGAAGTTTAGCTTTTCTCCCTCATGCTGCAAGAGTATTACCAGTATTATTTTTTGGAGGTAGAGCAATACCAGCAATATATTTCTCTGAAATTATAGCGACTACCTATATAGGTGAGGCTGAATTTTCAACAATTCAAGGAGCGCTTATAAGCAGTACAGCAATTCTTATTTCCTGGGGAGCATTTAAGCTGTTAGACGTAGACCTTAAATCTAAACGAGTATTGCAAAATACTGATTGGAAGCACGTAACTTTGTTTATATTGGTATCTGCACTAGTGAATGGCGTAGGTAATGGAGCATACTATCTCTATTATTATGAAGTGTCTGATCCTTTAATAACTATGCGTTTTGTAATTGGAGATATTGTTGGCGCAACTATAGTGATATTATCTCTTATGTTTTTAACAGGGTTCATCAAGATCCCAGAAGAATTCAATGATTGAAGTAAAGAACTTATCTAAACAATTTAAAGTTCCCACTGAGAAAAAGGGCTTATTTGGCAATAAAAAAGAACCATTTTGGGCCGTTGATTCATTAGATTTTACAGTTGAAAAAGGCAGTGTTGTAAGCATTTTAGGGCCAAATGGTTGCGGTAAGACAACTACATTAAGAATGATTGCTGCCATGCTTTCTCCTTCACGAGGCACAGCCTTAATTGATTCATTGGACGTAAGAAAAGATAAGCAAAAAATTAAATCAAAAATAGGTTATATGACCAATAACACCTCTTTATACGATAGGTTAAATGTCATTGAAACAATAACTTTCTTTGCTGAATTAAACCAAATACCAAAAGACATTTACATGTCGAGAGCAGATAAGTTATTCGATCAGCTTGATATGAGAGATTATCTCTTAAAAAGAGTTTCAGATCTTAGTACTGGGATGAAACAGAAAACATCAATCGTAAGAACACTGATTCACGATCCTGATCTTGTTATTCTTGATGAGCCAACAACAGGCGTAGATGTCACTGGACAATCAGTTATCGTTGATCTAATTAAATCTATTAAAGAATCTGGTAAGACTTTAATTTTTTCTACACATCAATTAAATGAAGTGAGAGATATAGCAGACCACATAATTGTTATGAAGGCAGGCAAAAAAGTATTTGATGGAGATAACCAACAATTTCAAAGCCTAGATTCTAATAAATCTTTTACTGAGATATTCATGGAGATGGTAGATGACTAAGTGGCAAACATTACTGATAAAAGAGCTAAGACATCTTTTTAGAGACACTAAGACAATTATTCAAACTGTTGTTGTGCCAACATTTCTAACTCCTTTACTTATTGGAGGTATTGTTTGGTATATAAGTTCTATCGCTATAGAAGAAAGCAAAAAAGATTATGAAGTTGCTGTTTATGACCTAGACAATACTCAACTACTAAATAAATTTGAAGAATCTGAAAGATTAAATATAACTAAGTATGAAGCAATAGAAGATGTTATAGATTCAGTTAAAGATGGTGATTCAGAAATTGGCATAGCTGTTGAAGAAGGTTTTGAACAGAACCTGAATAATAATGTTAGTTCTAAAATAACAATATATTCAAAGAATATTGATACTTTTTCACAAGCTAAAAGTTTGGCTGAAGATATTATTGATAATTTTGAAAATGATGAAAGGTCAGATCGACTCTCTAGTCTAGATTTAGATGAGGAATTTATTAATCCTATTGAAATATTAGAAGAAGATCTCACAACTGAAAAAGAAGCAGCTGGATCAATTTTTGGTGGAATTCTTGCCTTCTTTTTTGTTATGTATGTGATAACTGGTTCTATGTATCCAGCAATTGATTTAGGAGCAGGAGAAAAAGAAAGAGGCACAATGGAAACTCTAATTTCAACCAATATCTCTTCGCTGGAAATAATAATAGGCAAAATGTTATCAGTTACAGCTTCCGCAGTTTTAACAGCAACATTCTCATTACTAGGTTTTATTATCCCTCTAGTAATCATTTTCTTTTTCTATGCTGATTCTATCCCTGAGAGCTTATTTGACACTCTGTCTTCTCTAGTTAACCCAACTGCATTTTTAGGTATTTTTGGATTAATAGTTCCTTTGAGCATCTTAATGGGAGCATTATTGCTTGCGGTTTCTGTCTATTCAAAAAATACAAAAGAAGCCGGACTACTTTTAGGAAATTTAGTTATAGTTTTCTTTTTACCAGCCTATATACCTTTATTTAATCCTGGGTTGGAATTAGATTTTATTGGTTCTTTAATACCTTGTTATAACCTAGCATTACTAACAAATTCTTTAATTGCTGAGAATACTAATTGGATGCTTTATCTTAGTGCATTAGGTTCAACAGTCGTTTATTGTTGTGTTGCTGTGTACATTACATACATTATGTTTGATGATGAAAAAATCATATTCAGAAGTTAATGGAAGTAATCAATACGCCAGTTTCACCTTATATACAAAACGCACCAATAGCTTACTGTCCATCAACTTTAGAATCTATTTATGTAGATCCAGGCGATGAGATAGAAAAGCTCATAAGTGTTAGTGATGAATTAAATCTAAAGCCCCAGTATGTTTTTATCACTCATGGGCACATTGATCATGCTGGAGCTGCAGCAGAACTTGCTAGAGAATTAAATCTTAAAATTATAGGACCTCATATAGAAGATAAATTTCTTCTTGATGTATTAGAAATCCAAGGTCAGATGTATGGAATGAAAGCAGAAAATTTTACTCCATCAAAATGGTTAAATCATAATGACTCTATTAGTTTTGGAAATCAGAAACTAGAAATATTGCTTTGTCCTGGACACACACCTGGACATATCATAGCTGTTAATCATCAAGCTAAAAAAGTAATTGGAGGAGATGTTTTATTTAACGGTTCTATTGGTAGAACTGATTTACCAAGAGGCAATCATCAGGATTTAATTGATTCTATAAAAAATAATTTATTAACTCTGGATGATGATTATGATGTTTATTGTGGTCATGGACCAAATACAACAATTGGACATGAAAGAGCCACTAATCCATTTTTAATAGATGCTTAACGAAAACTCCATACATCTAATGAATAGGGTTATTAAGTTATCAGAAGATAATCTAAATAATAATAAAGTTCCTATAGCTGCCATTGTGGTTGATAGCTCAACAAATGAAATAATTTCAGAGGCTACGAATGGAGATTCTGTTTTAGATCATGCCGAGATCTTAGCTTTAAAAAAAGCCTTAGATAAATTATCTACAAATCGATTAAATGAATGCGATATTTATGTAACTATTGAACCTTGCCCAATGTGCGCTACTGCTATAGCAAAAACACATATAAGAAGATTGTATTTTGGTGCAGAGGACAAGAAAGGAGGAGGGGTTATTAACGGACCAAAAATATTTAACCACTCTAATTTAAAAGTGCCGGAAGTTATTTCTCATTGCTTTGCAGAAGAAACTGGCAATCTATTAAAAAAATTCTTTGAGAGTAAAAGAAATTAATAATCTACAGGTATAATCTATCTATGTCTGAATTTGATCTGGTTCTTAAAAATGGCACAGTCTTTTTGCCATCAGGAAGAGAGAATACCGATATTGGAATTAAAGAAGACAAAATTGTCTTTATCGGGGATATAGGTGATTCAAATAATTCTTTGGATTGCACAGATCTTTTTATTTTTCCCGGCTTAATTGATACTCAATGTCATTTTAGAGAGCCCGGTGGTGAACATAAGGAAACAATTCAAACAGGCACTATGTCTGCAGCATTAGGCGGAATAACAGGTATATTCGAGATGCCTAATACGAATCCTCTTACAACAACGCCTGAAGCTTTAGAACATAAAATAAAACGCGGAGTAGACACTGCTTATACTGATTTTGCTTTTTATTTTGGAGGCACTCATGAAAATTCTTCAAATCTACCTGAATGGGAAAAATTGCCAGGAGTATGTGGGATTAAAATTTTTATGGGATCAAGTACAGGAAATCTTCTTTCTGCAACAGACGAAGAAGTTGAAGCTGTAGTTGCTAATGGTAGAAGAGTAATAGCAGTTCATGCTGAAGATGAATTCAT
>CEVN01037925.1_pt1 | contig 16079 bp, 16 predicted proteins | sample 427041 | NCBI WGS metagenome assembly CEVN01 (sample SAMEA2623463, study PRJEB7988) | marine metagenome | biome: marine biome (ENVO:00000447); feature: surface water layer (ENVO:00002042); material: "saline water (ENVO:00002010), including plankton (ENVO:xxxxxxxx)" | depth 5 m
GCTTTTTTCGTTTTTAGAGGGGTATAGCTTGAGAGAAGCCACACATGGTGAGTTTAGTAGACGGGCTTTTGTTAACAATAAAATGGATCTCTCTTCCGCAGAGTCTGTGATGTCTGGTATTTGTGCAGAAACTTCAGAAGAGCTTTCCGCACTAGAAGATTTTAGGGTTGGGGCACTAGGTTCTAAAATAAAAAAACTGTCATCTAAGCTTGAAAGTTTGTTGGTTAGTGTTGAGTCACAGTTAGATTTTTCTGATGAGGAGGGTGTGACTTCGGTTAGCAAGCGTGACGTATCTAACGAAGTATCCAACATAAGTAATAATATTTGTTCTTTGTTGGATAATTTTAGCCCTTACATGAAAGACAGCCAAAGAAAAAAAGTTGTCCTGACAGGAAGTCCAAACGTCGGCAAATCTTCTCTTTTTAACTCTTTGGTTGGTGAAAAAGTTGCGATAGTTTCTGACCAACCTGGAACCACAAGAGATATAGTGCGAACCTCGTTGTTTTTGTCTGGGGTTGAGGTTTCTTTAGAGGACACAGCGGGTGTAAGGGATGTAAAGGATTCTCAAATTGAAAAGGAGGGTATAGAGCTTGGTCAAGAGACAGCAAAAAGTGCAGATTTAGTTATCGAGGTTTATGACAATCCCGGCTTACTGCCTAAAACGTCTAGTGGGCCTTTGGTTGTTTTAAACAAATCTGACTTACATAGCAATGTTTTAACAGATAATTCATTTGTCTTGGTTTCGGCAAAAACTGGTGAAGGGGTTTCTGAACTTCAATCACAAATACTGAAAAAAGTTAGCAACCCTGTAAAACAAAATCTTGTATCTGAAAGAATTTACATAAAACTTGAGACGGCTAATGGGTTATTAAAGAACCTTTCAAATGAAGATGATTTCTTTGAAACAACAGCTCAACGTTTAAGAGATTCTCTTATAGAACTTCAAAACATATATGGAGTTTTTGACAATGAAACGATACTTGATCAAATATTTAACAACTTTTGTATAGGAAAGTAGTTTTCGTGTTTGTAAGTTGTGGGTATTTATTTATCAACAATATACCGACAAAAAACTCTTAGGATAAAAACTATTTTTAGACAAGCCTACAACATGATAACCATTTTATAAAACACTGATAAAATCTATATAATTTATGGTTATCAACAAAAAGAGAAACGCTTAATAATAACAATAACAAAAATATGAAATATATATTTGATTTAATAGTAATAGGAGGGGGACATGCTGGTGTGGAGGCAGCTTTAGTTGGAAAAAGGTCAGGGCTTGATGTTGGTCTTATAACTTTAGACAAAACCAAAACAGGACGAATGTCATGTAATCCAGCTATTGGAGGTATTGGTAAATCTCACCTAGCAAAAGAAATAGATGCTTTAGGTGGTTATATGTGTGAAGCTACCGATTTATCCGGCATACAATTTAGAACCCTCAACAAAAAGAAAGGGCCCGCCGTTCAAGCCACAAGAGCACAAACAGACAAAGAGCTCTATGAGAAAGCTATTCAAAAAAAACTTAAAAAAGAAAAAATAGAAGTTTATAGCGACGAGATAAAAGACTTTACAACGAAAAATAATAAAATCGTGAAAGCAGTGTCTGAAAAAAACGAATATGAAGCAAAAGCATTTGTTTTAACAACAGGTACTTTTTTAAATGGATCAATACTAATAGGCCACAGCAAAAAAGAGGGAGGAAGAATAGATGAAAAAAAATCCACAGGACTAGAGAAATTTTTTAAACAACAAAAAATGAAACTTGGCAGATTAAAAACAGGGACACCCCCGAGACTTTGTTCCAAAACAATAGACTACAGTTTAATGGAAGAGCAACCAGGAGATGAAGAAGAAATTTTTATGTCTTTTATGGGCAGCAAAAATAAACATCCCGAACAAAAGAGTTGTTACATTACACAAACAAACAAAAACACACACAAAATAATAAAGGAAAACATAAAAAAATCAGCAATGTACTCAGGCCTTATAAGTGGAGTGGGGCCGCGTTACTGCCCATCCATAGAGGACAAAATAATTAGGTTTGCTGAAAAGAGCCACCATCAAATTTTTGTAGAGCCAGAAGGACTAAATACAAGTTGGGTGTACCCAAATGGTGTTTCTACAAGCCTACCCAAAGAAGTTCAAGAGGAATACATACGATCGATAAAAGGATTTGAAAGAGCAAAGATTCTACAATATGGATACGCTGTTGAATATGACTATATAGACCCCCGAAACCTCAACAAAACATTAGCAACAAAACAAAACCCAAATTTATTTTTAGCAGGACAAATAAACGGAACAACAGGATATGAAGAAGCAGGGGCCCAAGGAATTGTGGCAGGAATAAATGCAAGCTTGTACATAAAAAAACAACAAGAATGGATACCAGAGAGGCAAAACAGCTATCTAGGAGTGTTGGTTGACGATTTAACCAGGTTGGGGGTTAGTGAGCCTTACAGAATGTTTACATCACGAGCGGAACACAGACTTTTGTTAAGACAAAACAATGCAGACAAGAGGATGTTCGAAACAGCCAAAAAACTAAACATAATAAACGAAGAAAGAGAGGAAATTTTCTTACAAAAACAACAAGAAAAGAAAAGCATAACCAAAAAACTACAAGAAACTAAAGTAGATGTTGAGGGAAAAAAGAAAACAGCAAAAGAGCTTTGTAAAAGAAACGATTTTACAGAGGAAGATGTTAAGAAAATTACAAACCTTAAGGGAAAAAACTTTACAGAGGTGTACTTTGATATTAGGTATTCAGGCTATATAGACAAACAACAAAGAGAAATGAACAAGATGAAAAATCTAGAAGAATATAGCCTGGGCTTTATTTTTGACTACAAGGAAGTTACTGGTCTTTCAGGAGAGCTCCAAGAGAGGCTCAACACAGAAAAACCAACCAACCTATATGAGGCCTCGAACATTGAAGGCATAACACCAGCCGCAATAAATGTTCTTACAATCCACTTAAAAAAAATTGATGCACTTAGATCTGTCTGAAAAACAAATAGAAAAACTCAAGTTTTTCAGTCAAGCTGTAATTCAACGAAATAAACAACACAACCTAACTGGACATAAAGACCCAAAAAGTTTTTTCGACAATCAAATTATAGATTGCATTTTGGCGCAGAATACATGCAAAAATCACCTACAGAAAAACATAGTTGATTGTGGTTCTGGCGCAGGTGTTCCTTCTATTGTGTGGGCAATCTTGGAGCCAGAAAAAAAACTTTTCAGCGTAGACAAGAGCTTCAGAAAAATACAATTTCAAAAACAAATCATACAAGAACTAAAACTAACAAACATTGAAGCGATTAATGAGAAAATAGAAAAATTTATTTTGAATGAGCCGCACACCACAGTATTTAAAGCCTTTAGCTCAATAAAAAACACAATTAAAAAAACGAAGCACAGAAACAACCAAAAAAACCTTATTTTCTTAAAAAAAGACAACACAAAAACGAAAGAAGAGATATTAGATGCGGCAGCTTTGTTATATGATTACAAAAAGCATCTCTATGTTCATAAAGAAGAAAAAATGGTTGCTTTAGAGTTCTATGACAATAAAAATAGCAATAACTAATCAAAAGGGAGGGGTTGGAAAAACAACCACCGCAGTTAATCTTGCAGCTACACTAACCAAAACAAAAAGAAAGGTTTTGTTAATAGACATTGATCCACAAGCAAACGCAACTTCAGCTGCAGGAGTAACAAAAAACACTAAAGATTCACTCTATGAGTATTTTCAAGGAGAAAACAGTCTAGACAATTACATTATAGATGCTGTTGGAGGCTATAAAATAATTCCAGCTAACACCAACTTAGTTGCAACTGAAAAAATAATTGAAAAAACTACCTCAAGGGAGAAGTTTTTTAGCAAAAACTTGAAAGACGTTCAGAAAGGTTTTGACTATGTGCTATTCGACTGCCCTCCAGCACTAAACCTTCTAACTATTAATGCAATGGAATTTTCAAAAAAAGTTTTAGTTCCTGTTCAGTGTGAATATTATGCATTAGAAGGCTTGGTTACTCTAAAAAACACAATTGAACAACTAAACTCAGCGCTTGATTTGAAAATAAAAATAGTTGCAATATTAAGAACAATGGCAGATGGAAGAAATAATCTCACTAAAGAAGTCTCAGAACAACTAGAAAAACATTTTAAACAAACCGTACTGAACACAATTATCCCAAGAAATGTTAGGCTAGCAGAAGCGCCTAGTTATGGTCAGTCTATTGTTGATTATGATATAAAATCTATAGGAGCAGAGGCTTTTTTGAGCTTAGCAGGTGAATTTATAAGGAAATTTGAAAATGGCAAAAAAAACATCTCTAAATAAAGGGCTTGAAGCACTGCTCGGAGATGTGGTCTCTCCAAAAGAAACAAAAACCCCAACAAAAACCCCAACAAAAACATCAAAACCTGCACCAACCTCCGAAATATCAATAAGCAAAATAAAGACCAACCAATACCAACCTAGAACTTCTTTCGACGAAAAAAAACTAGAAGAACTTTCACATTCAATAAAAAAACATGGGGTTATACAGCCAATTTTGGTTAGAGAAGAAGGCAAACAGTTTGAGCTAATAGCCGGCGAAAGACGAATGAGAGCATCAAAATTAGCCGGCCTTAAAAAAATTCCTGCAGTTATCACCAAAGCTACAAACATACAGTCCTTAGAGATTGCAATATTAGAGAACGTACAAAGAGAGGACTTAAATCCACTAGAAGTTTCTAAAGGATATCAGCGATTAAAAGATGAATTCGGCTACACACAGGAGCAAGTGGCCAAAAGTGTGGGCAAACCCAGAAGCTCTGTAGCAAATTCATTGAGACTATTAACTTTGACACCAAAAATACAAAAAGAACTCGAAAAAGGAAGCATTACTGAGGGACATGCAAAAGTTTTACTAAGTTTAGAAAGTTCACAGGCTAATTCATTCTTAGAAAAAATCATTAAAGAAGTGCTTTCAGTAAGAGAGTTAGAAAAACTGCTTGGACCAAAACCAACAACAAACACAACAAACACAACAAACACTAAATCAACAGATGAAAAAAACCTTGAATCAGCCTTAAGCGCAAAACTTGGATCGAAGGTAGTAATTCAAGATAAGAACGGCACGGGAAAAATGGTAATTAAATATTACTCTTACGATGAATTAGATGGAATTATCGAGAAAATTTCTGTTTAAACCTACAAAGAAAGACCAAATTAAATTAAAATTACGACACCCATGGCAGCTGACACTTCAGGACGTACATTTTCAGAATATTTAAGTCACCATTTACAAAACCTGGTGTATGGAAAATTGCCTGCTGGATATGAGCGCGTAAACAAAGATGGTACTGTCGAGATTTTAGAAAAAGATACCTGGACATTTGCACTTAGCTCGGACGAAGTTTCCGAAATGGGGTTCTGGGCTTTTCATGTTGATACTTTATTTTTCTCCATGACGTTAGGTGCGTTGTTCTTGTTTATATTTGCAAGGGCAGCAAAAAACTTTTCCATCGAAAAACCAACGAAACTTCAATCATTTATTGAAATGATGGTTGAATTTGTAGATAACACAGTCAAAGGAACTTTCAAGTCAGCCAAAAACACTCTTGTGGCTCCAATGGCCTTAACTATATTTGTTTGGGTTCTCTTGATGAATTTAATGGATCTGGTGCCTGTGGATCTTATTCCATACCCAGCAGAATTACTGGGTATTCCATATCTAAAAGTAGTACCAACTACGGACATAAATTTAACAGCTGCGTTAGCATTGTCAGTATTTGGTTTGTATTTATTTTTTAGCATTAGATCAAAAGGGTTTTTGGGCTTTATAAAATCAATAACCCTTCATCCTTTTGGGCCATGGATGTTGCCAGCTAACCTATTTGTAGAATTGGTTGATATGCTGGCAAAACCACTTTCTCTTGCACTAAGGCTTTATGGAAACTTGTATGCAGGAGAAATGATATTTTTATTAATCGCAGGCATGGTTGCTTGGCAGCTTACCTTCTCCGGAGTAATGATCGGTATTTTGGGTACCATGCTTAGCTTAGCTTGGGCGATATTTCATATTTTAATTGTTGTATTACAGGCATTTATATTTATGATGCTAACAACAGTTTATATGAATATGGCTCACGAAAAATTTGAACAACATTAAGGAGGTTGTAATTATGGAAATAGCATTAGGATTAAAATACGTCGGTGCTGGATTAATGTTTGGTTTAGCTGCAATAGGAGCAGGAGTAGGAGCAGGAGTTTTGAGCTCCAAGCTTATTGAATCTATAGCAAGACAACCAGAACTAGAAGACCAACTAAGACCAACATACTTTTTAGGTATTGGACTTGTTGATGCTGTGCCAATGATATCTGTTGGTTTAGCTTTTTATTTATTGTTTGTAGTTTAATTAAAAAATGAATTTAAATGCGACTCTCATAGGGCAGATGATAGCTTTCGGGCTATTTGTTTGGTTTTGTTGGAAATTTGTTTGGCCGCCCCTTCTGGCTTCAATGGAAGAAAGGGCAAAAAAAATAGAGCAAGGCCTAAAAGATTCTGAAGATAGTGCTAAAAAAATTGTTGAAGCAGAAGAAGAAAGCAAAAAAATGCTAGCGCAAGCAAAAGCCGAAGCAAGACGAATAACAGATAATGCAAAATCACAATCTGAGAAAATTGTGGAAGAAGCAAAAAATAAAGCCACCGAAGAAAAGGATAGGATTGTGGGCTCGGCCCAATCAGAGATAGAAAAAGAGGTTGTTAATGCAAAGAAAACTCTTGAAAAAGACTTTGCATCAAGCGTCATGTCAGCTGTTAAAAAGATTGTTGCCAAAGAGGTTTCCACGAGCAACTATCAAGACACTGTAGACAAAAGTTTAGACGATTTTAGAAAATGAACAGACTTTTAGAGGTATATTCAAGAGGTCTATATGACTCCTTAAGCAATGAGAGTGTTTTTGCTGTAGTTGAGCACTTCCAAAACATCTCTAATGACAGCTCTGTTCATGGTTTAATCGGGTTGTTTAAAAACAAAACAGTACAAAAAGAAGAGAAGCTTGAAGCAGCCATGGAGCTTGTCAATGGAGACACAGACCTAGAGGCGTTTATGCAGACCCTTGCAAACAATGGCCGCCTAGATCTATTGCCAGCCATTTTCGGTTTCTTTGTAGACTATGCATCAAGAAGACAAAACAATGTGCCAGTAAAAGTAACGGTTAAAGAAGAGCCAAATGAAGAAATCAAAAACAGGGTGTCTTCATTTGTTTCAGAAAAGATGGGGCACAACACCCCAATAAAATATGAAATAAACAAAAAAATGCTTGGGGGCGTTGTTTTAAAATATAAAGACAACGAAATAGACTTGAGTGTTGATAATAAGCTAAATGGATTAAATACAGTTTTAACGAATTAAAGGAGAAAAGATGACTACTAAAATTAACCCTTCAGAAATATCAAGCATCATCAAAAAGAAGATAGATGGATACAAAGGTGCAGCAACAGAAGCAAATGTTGGTGAAGTTCTTACAACAGCTGATGGCATTGTGCAGATCTTTGGTTTAGAAGATGCTATGTACGGTGAGTTATTAGATTTCGGTGAAGGCACTTATGGATTAGCCCTTAACCTAGAAAACGATTCAGTTGGTGCTGTTGTGCTTGGAGACGCAGGCCATATCAAAGAGGGCCAAAAAGTTAAAACAACAGGAAGGGTTTTAGATGTCCCAGTTGGGGAAGGTCTCAAAGGCCGTGTTATAGACGCTTTAGGCAGGCCGATTGACGGTAAAGGTGAAGTAAAATCAGAACGAAATTCTCCAATAGAAGTTGTTGCGCCAGGAGTTATTGATAGAAAGTCAGTAGACCAGCCTGTACAAACAGGAATTAAGTCCATTGATGTTATGGTTCCAATTGGCAGAGGTCAAAGAGAGCTAATAATAGGAGACAGACAAACTGGAAAAACAGCTATTGCTATCGATACAATAATAAGACAAAAAGACTCAGGCATCACCTCAGTCTATGTAGCAATCGGACAAAAACAATCAACAGTAGCGACTGTAGTTAGACAACTTGAAGAAGCAGACGCATTAAAAAATACAATAGTCGTTTCAGCCAGCGCAGCTGAAAGTGCAGCATTACAATTTTTGGCACCTTATTCTGGGTGCACCATGGGCGAGTATTTTAGAGATAGGGGTGAGGACGCATTAATTATTTATGATGACTTGTCAAAACACGCTGTAGCATATAGACAAATATCTCTTCTATTGAAAAGACCTCCAGGCAGAGAGGCGTTTCCAGGCGATATTTTTTACCTGCACTCAAGACTTCTAGAAAGAGCCTCTAGAGTTAATGAAGACTACGTCGAAAGACTCACAGACGGAAAAGTAAAAGGAAAAACAGGCTCTTTAACTGCCCTTCCTATAATTGAAACACAAGCAAGTGATGTATCTGCATTTATTCCAACAAATGTTATATCAATTACAGACGGACAGATTTTTTTAGAAACCGATCTTTTCAACTCAGGAATAAGGCCAGCGATTAATGTTGGTATTTCAGTGTCTCGTGTTGGTGGAGCAGCTCAAACAAAGATTATTAAAAAACTAGGCGGTACTGTTAAACTAGCTCTTGCTCAATTTAGAGAGCTAGAGTCTTTCTCACAATTTGCTTCTGATTTAGATGATGCAACAAAAGAGCAATTAGAAAATGGGCAAAGAATTACAGAACTTTTCAAACAAACTCAATTCGCTCCTCGGTCAGTGGCTTGTATAGCTGTTGTTCTATATGCAATTGAAAATAAATACTTAACAGATGTCGAAAAAGACAAAATGCAATCTTTTGAAGAAAACCTAAGAACACACTTTAAATCAAACTACGGTGAAGTTTGGGAAGAGGTCAACAAAACAGGCGACTGGAACGAAGACCTAAACAAGAAGTTTAAAGAGATTGTGAGCTCATTTATGAAGGAAGGTTCTTGGTAAATGGCTCAAACTAAGGAAATAAAAAAGAAGATCGGAAGTGTACATAACACTAAAAAGATCACTTCAGCAATGGAATTGGTGGCTTCAAGCAAAATGAAGAAGACCCAAGATGCCATGAAGAAAGGTAAACCATACTCTCAAAAAATTGTGGAGCTTATTGATAACTTGGCAGGAGCTAGCTCTGAATATAAACACCCCTTTTTCAAAACATCGAACCAAAAAACTGATATCTATATTGTTGTTGGGACTGATAAGGGTTTGTGTGGTGGGCTAAATTCAAACCTGTTTAAGATGGCCCTAAAAAACATGGCTAAAAGAGAAGCCGAGGGCCGCAAAGTTAAACTTGTTTTATTCGGAAAAAAAGCCACTGAAGTGTTTTCGCGACTAAAGAATGTCGAAGTGCTTGGAAGTGCAGCTAAGCTTGGCGATATCCCAACAGCTGAAGATGTTATCGGTGCTGCTCAAATTGCCGTTACTGAGTTTGAAAAAGGCTCAACTGGTAATGTTTATTTGTACGGCAATGAGTTTGTTAACACAATGAGTCAAAGCCCTTTCGAAAAAAGAATACTGCCAATTGCAAATCTAGAGAGCGACAAACAAAGCAAAAAAGTCTGGGATTACATATACGAACCAGGCTCTAAAGAAATATTAGATCTATTACTAAAAAGATATATAGAAACACAAATTTATCAAGCTGTAATAGAAAATAATGCCTGTGAGCAAGCAGCAAAAATGCTTGCCATGAAAAATGCAACTGAAAATGCAGAAGAGATCATTAAAGAACTACAGCTGGTATACAACAATGCAAGACAAGCAGCTATTACACAAGAACTATCGGAGATAGTTGGAGGCGCTGCGGCGATTTAAAAGGAGAAAAGATGAGCGAAAAAGGTGTAATTAAACAAATTATTGGGGCGGTTATTGATGTTGAGTTCGACAAAGATCAAATCCCAAATATCTACGATGCCTTGGTTGTTTCTGATAACAACCTGGTAATGGAAACACAACAACAGCTTGGCGATGGGGTTGTTAGAACAGTGGCAATGGGATCAACTGAAGGCCTAAAAAGAGGTCTTGAAGTAAGCAACACCAAAGCACCAATTAGCGTGCCTGTTGGTGAAGCTACACTCGGAAGGATTATGAATGTATTGGGCGACCCAATCGACATGAAGGGAGACGTCCAAACAAAAGAAAGAATGCCTATTCACAGAAAACCACCAGCTTATGTAGATCTTGCTGACTCTAATGAAATTCTTGAAACAGGAATTAAGGTTATTGACTTAGTCTGTCCTTTTGCAAAAGGAGGTAAAGTTGGTTTATTTGGAGGAGCTGGGGTTGGAAAAACAGTAAACATGATGGAGCTTATTAGAAATATTGCTATCGAACATTCAGGGTATTCAGTATTCGCAGGAGTAGGAGAAAGAACCAGAGAAGGGAACGATTTTTATCATGAAATGACAGACTCTAATGTTCTAGACAAAGTGTCTTTGGTTTATGGTCAAATGAATGAGCCTCCGGGAAACAGATTGAGAGTGGCGCTTACTGGTTTAACTATGGCAGAAAAATTTAGGGATGAGGGTAGAGATGTCTTATTGTTTGTCGACAATATTTATAGATACACCTTGGCAGGTGTTGAGGTATCAGCCTTGCTTGGACGTATGCCATCAGCAGTAGGCTATCAACCAACACTTGCTGAAGAAATGGGTGTTTTACAAGAAAGAATTACCTCAACAAAAACAGGCTCTATCACATCTATCCAGGCAGTTTATGTTCCAGCGGATGATTTAACAGACCCATCACCAGCAACAACGTTTGCTCACTTAGATGCAACAGTTGTTTTGTCTAGAAGAATTGCAGAGCTTGGTATTTATCCAGCTGTAGATCCATTGGACTCTACTTCTAGACAATTAGATCCTAACGTTGTCAGCCAAGAGCATTATGATGTAGCACAACGCGTACAAGGAGTGCTGCAAAGATATAAGGAACTAAAAGATATCATAGCGATTTTAGGGATGGATGAGCTTTCAGACGACGACAAAAATACAGTCTCAAGAGCAAGAAAAGTTGAAAAATTCCTATCACAGCCTTTCTTTGTTGCTGAGGTTTTTACTGGCTCACCAGGAAAATATGTTTCTATCAAGGACACTATCCAAGGTTTCAAAGAAATTTTGGATGGCATTCATGATGATGTGCCAGAGCAAGCATTTTACATGGTTGGTTCAATGGATGAAGTATTAGAGAAAGCAAAGACAATAAAAAGTGATTAATATAAGTTTTATCTCTCAAGAGAAAACCCTCTTTGAAGGCCAAGCAGAAATGGTAGTTATGGATGGACAAGAGGGACAGGTTGGTATAGTAAAAGGGCACTCTCCTCTGCTAACCATCCTAAAACCAGGTCCGGTCAGAATGATTACCTCGGAAAAAGAAGAGGTGTTTTTTACAGAAGGTGGCTTTGCAGAAGTACAACCAGAAAGCATAACTATTTTGGTTGATGCCGCCCAGAGAGCCGATGACCTTGATGAAGCTAAAATTCTTAAAGCAAAAGAAGATGCAGAGAAGCTCCTCAAAGACAAAGGAGATCAAAAAGATTTTGCAGAAGCTTCATCGCAACTAACACAATCCTTATCGCAGCTTCGAGCAATTGAAGCTCTGAAAAAGAACATTAAACTTAAAAAATAGTTTAAGTCCAAAAAAAAAGCATTAAAATCGACTAATGGGATTAAGTATAGTTTTACTTGCCGCCGGGCAAGGCAAGCGGATGAAAACAGCAAAGCCAAAACCACTGGTTGAGCTTGCAGACAAACCATTAATTCAGTATTCACTAGATACTGCTATGAAACTAAACCCTGAAAGAACTGTTTTGGTTACAGGATACAAGAAAGATGAAGTAAAAAAATATGTTCTAAGCAACAATTCAGGAGATTTTGTCTTTTGTGAACAAAAAGAAAGATTGGGAACTGGACATGCAGTCAAGCAAGCAGCTCAATATTTGCCTGAAAAAGGAAAAACAATAGTTCTGTATTCAGATGTTCCTCTTATTTCAGAAACGACACTAAAAAAATTAATTAAATCTTCAAACAGGAAAAAGCTTTCTATCCTTACAGCAAAAAAAGATAATCCCAAAGGTTATGGCCGTATAGTAAGAGGTAAAAAAGATCAACCAGCACTAATTAGAGAAGAACAAGATGCTTCCAAAGAAGAAAAAAAGATCAACGAAATATTTAGCGGCATCATGATAGCAGACAATGATTTTTTAAAAAAAGGATTAAAAAGCTTGGTAAGGAACAATGCAGCAGGAGAATACTACCTCACAGATTTGGTAGAGTTTGCTAGTAAAAGGCAATATCAAATTGGCTCAACACAAACACAAGAAAAAGAAATACTAGGAGCCAACAATAAGCAGGAGTTAGGCGATCTATATAGGGCATTAGTGGCTCTAAATATAGCATCAGCAAAAAGAAAAGGCGCCATCTTCAAAGACGAATCAACATGCTATGTTGAGGGACCACTCAAAGTAGGCCAAGACGTAAAGATTGGCAATAACGTGACAATAAAAGGGAAAGTAACTTTAGGAAATAATGTTTCTATAGGTTCAAATACAGTTTTATTCAATGCAAACATTGGTGATGAAACAATAATTAAGGAATTTTGTTCTGTAGAGAATTCAACGATTGCTAAAAATGCAGAAGTAGGACCTTTTGCTCGACTTAGGGATGGGGCAATTCTTTCAAATAAAACTAAAATAGGCAATTTTGTTGAAATTAAAAAGTCCACAATAGGAGCTGGAACAAAAGCCAACCATCATGCTTATTTAGGAGACGCAACAGTAGGAAAAAAAGCAAATGTAGGAGCTGGAACAATAACTTGTAACTACGATGGAAAAGAAAAACACAAAACCATAATTGAAGATGAGTCATTCATTGGAACAAATTCATCGCTTGTGGCGCCTATTAAAATAGGAAAAAGATCATATGTTGCTGCTGGGTCTGTGATTACCTCTGATGTTCCTTCAGATTCCTTAGCTTTTGGACGTTCACGCCAAAAGACTAAGAAACATAGGAAAAAGAAATAATGTGTGGCATTGTTGGAGGAACTTCAAATAGGAACATACTTCCTATACTAGTCGAAGGATTAAGAAGACTTGAGTATAGAGGATATGATTCAGCCGGAGTTGCCTATAAAAATAATGGAAAAATATCCTTAGTAAAAAATGCTGGCAGGGTTGAAGAATTAGCCGACAAATTAAACTTAAAAAATAATAGTGCAAATATAGGGATCGCTCACACTAGATGGGCTACGCATGGAGTACCGTCAGAAAAAAACGCGCACCCCCATAACTCCAAAAACAATATATACGTTGTACATAATGGAATAATTGAAAATCACTTAACTCTTAAAGACATGCTTTTAAAAGAAGGCTTCAAGTTTTCATCACAAACCGATACAGAAGTTATTGCTCATCTGATTCAATTTTATATGGAAAAAGGCAAAGATCTTGATTCAGCCGTAATAAGCACAATAGCAAAGCTAAAAGGAGCATACGCATTAGGCATTCTGGACAAAAACAACCCCGAAAACTTAATTGGCGTGAGACAACAGAGCCCTCTCGTAATTGGTGAGGGTTTTGAGGAACAATTTATTGCATCTGACATTATGGCTCTTTCAAACATTACAAATAAATTCAAATTTATGGATGATGGACAAATAGCCATCCTCGATAAAGACAAAATTGCAGTAACTTCGTCTTCTGGGGTAGCAGCGAAATTGAAAACTCAAGAGGTAGATTCAAATGCTTATACAAATGACTTAAAAGGCTATAGTCATTTTATGGAGAAAGAAATATTTGAACAGTCTAATGCCATTAAAAATTCTCTTGAGGGCAGGCTCGCAAAAAATGAAAGTCAAGAAGGTATTTTTGGAGTTGGTTTTGAAAAAGAAATGAAAAATATTTCTAACATTCAGGTTGTTGCATGCGGTACAAGCTTTCACGCAGGAAGAATATTCGAATTATGGTCACATAAATTTTTGGGAATTAATTGTCGGGTAGATTATGGTAGTGAATACCAATATCAAGAACCAGCTAAAACAGATAAAACCTTATTAGTAACAATTTCTCAGTCAGGAGAAACAGCTGACACATTATCATCATTAAAGTATGCAAAAAAATCTGGGAATCCTGTAACTCTTACAATATGTAATGTTGCAAATAGCTCATTATGTAGAGAATCTGACTACACTTTATTAACAAAAGCAGGCCCTGAAATAGGAGTAGCATCTACTAAAGCTTTTGTTACTCAGCTGGCATGTTTAAACCTTTTGCTTTTAACTTTGATGAGAGTTAACAACAAACTTCCAACAGCAAGGAAAAAGATTACAGCAGCTCTAAACGATTTGCCTAAGCTAATAAATAAAACTTTAAAAATGACAGATGAATACAAAAAAGTAGCCAAACTATTATTTAAAAGAACCAGTGCTTTATTTTTAGGAAGAGGTCTGTATTTTCCAATTGCAAGAGAGGGAGCGCTTAAGCTTAAAGAAATATCTTACATTCATGCTGAAGCCTACCCAGGAGGAGAACTAAAACATGGACCTCTTGCTCTTATTGATAAAAATATGCCTGTAATAGCCTTGGCTCCGGATAATGAACATCTAGACAAAATTATGTCGAATATTGAAGAGGTGGCAGCTCGAAAAGGTAAAGTGATTACTATAGGACCACTAGGAAGAACAAAAATTGATAAAAACGGCGGCCATATCAAGATCCCCAAGACTTTGGATCTTCTTAATCCAATTATTTCAGTAGTTCCGATGCAATTAATTGCATACTATACCGCAGTATTTAAGGGAACTGATGTAGACAAACCACGTAACCTTGCGAAAAGTGTAACGGTGGAATAGAAATGAAAACATTTTGGATGATTATATTAATTGCAGTTGCGCTAACAGCTGTTTCATTTGGCAGCCTAGTTTTGCGTATGTCTGTGGGCGGAGCAATAATTTCTGGAGAACCGGCCGTCCTTTTGTATGGCGTTCCCGTTTTCATAATTATTATTTTAATTGCGGTGTTTGCTACATCAATGTACCAAAAACATGAGTGGAAAAATGATGTATTTTATTTGCTTTTTAAAAACTTTCTCAAGGTTTTAGGGTTCGTGGGGAATGGGTACGAAAAAATGAAGTCTCAATTGAGAAAAAACATCAATGAAGACAAGAAATGAATCTGGTTATGGCTACTCTGTTACCGTTGAGTAGGTTTGAACAGTGATTAAAAACTCAAAAATTCTTATTTTATTAATTATTACATCTTGCTCCTCTAATGAGGAGGTTGAGATGGTTGATATGGAGGAATTGGTTGTTAGAGAAGAAGTCCTCAAAGAAGGTATTGAAGGAAAATATAGTGAAGGGGTTGTGTATAAAGTTAACTCTCAGAAACCATTTACAGGCACTGCAAAAAGAGAATACTCCAAGTTCGATCGCGTAGAAAGATTTAAAGATGATGGATATGGATTAGGACAGTTTGCAACATTCAAGGATGGGAAACTAAACGGACCTTATGTAATCAGAGGGAATCAAAATAAAATATCAATTAAGACCAACTTAAAAGGCGCAAAAATAGAGGGATTCTTTGAAGAGTATTATCCAAGTGGACAATTAAAAGTAAAATTTAAGGCAAAAGATGGCAGAGTTCAAGGACGCTATGAAAGTTATCACAATAATGGACAGTTAGAGGTTATAACACATTGTAATCAAAAGGTACCCGAGTATTTTGCTTTTGAAAAATATAAAAAATTTGATAGAAATGGAAAAGAAATATCAGCAGACTATGATAAAAGCGTGTGTATAGATGCAAGAATTTTTATTTTTAAAATGGGTAAAAGAAATTATGTGAGTATGAGCAGTGCAGTGGGAAAACCGCCTCCTCTGCTAAACCCGGATGAAAGGATATAGACACATGAAGAAGTTGAATTCAAAAGGGTTGGAGTCAAATCACTGTTCAAAATTTTAGATGAATGTTTACAGATAAGATGAATTTTGGGTGGGTTAAGAACACTTGGTTACCGTTGAGTAGATTTGAATCGTGATTTGTATTAAGACAGAAAT
>CEVN01061167.1_pt1 | contig 16046 bp, 14 predicted proteins | sample 427041 | NCBI WGS metagenome assembly CEVN01 (sample SAMEA2623463, study PRJEB7988) | marine metagenome | biome: marine biome (ENVO:00000447); feature: surface water layer (ENVO:00002042); material: "saline water (ENVO:00002010), including plankton (ENVO:xxxxxxxx)" | depth 5 m
ACTAATATAGATGCTGCAGTTCACTATAATTACACACCTGAATCAACTATTAAAATGTTATTTGAATTGGAAGGTGGAAATCATGAAACTGGTTTAAATCCATATTCAGGTTCAGGGCAATTAGGGGAAAAAGTTATTGATTGGCTAAATTATCATTTATTAGATAATTTAGATTATTGTGATACTTTATTAAATATTCCAAGTAGTGCGACACAGTTTTATACAAACTTGCAATGTGAAGAGTTCTTAGCTGGTGATATAAATGGAGACTCAATAATAAATGTATCAGATATAATAATTTTAGTCAGTTACGTTCTTAATGAAGAGTATTTTTCAAACGGAGATATAAATCTAGACGGTCTACTAAATATTCAAGATGTAATTATGCTTTTAAATATTATTATAGATTAAGATTTTAAGAAAGTTTTGCTCTTACTATATATCTAAGTGGTGAATTACCAAAGTATTCAAAAGGATAACATGTTATAAGTGTTAAATCGCAATTTTCAGAATTATAAAGATAGTTTGTTTCATAAGGTTGAATGACTTTTATATCAAACACCCTAAAAATATCTTTTCCATTTAAATGCTTTATTTCAATTATATCATTTAATTTAATGTCTTTAAGATTTCTAAAAAATGTATCTCTGTGTGCAGCTAAAACAACATTCCCTTTATTACCAGGCTTTTTAGTATTAGGAATATGAGCAATACCATAATTCAAAGATTTTTCTATATCACCACTTAAAATAATGGAGTTAATATTTGATGAATTAATTTTAATTTTTCCAATTGGATAAATTTTATTTTCAGTTTTAATTTCTCCTTGTTTTATTGATTGATCCCATTGAGTGTAAAGTTGTTTTTGTATAATTAATACCTTAACATAAAAGTATATTGGCTTTAATAAAAATATTAATGCAGCAATAGTTATAACACAAATTATATATCTAATTAATTTTTGCATTAAATCTTCTCATAAAATATGCTGTAATCATTAAAATTAACCCTAATAATAATAATAAAGGATTTTTAGTTGAAGTTTGCGGCATATTAATATGATTTTGATTAAATATTTCAGGTTTATTAGATTTTCTTTTTTTCCAATTTTTAGGATGTTTAGCTGCAATATTTGTTGATAATAAGTAATCTCTTTTATTAACAATTTCAGATTCAATAGCAATAAATGATGTAAATTTTGATATGATATTATAATCCTGAGATATTTTAATTATCTTACCTTTCAGAGTATCTTTTTCATTTTTATCACTACTTAATCTATAATAGTTCATTAAAGAACTAATTTTTTTTCTGGCCCATAAAAAAGGTATTGCAGGATTTTTTTTGACTTTGATATTATTTAAATTAAATGTTTTTACAAAATCACCATTTGAGGTTTCTCCTTTAAAATTAATTTCATTTAATGGTGAATCTGACTTACAAAAAATCATTAATGGTTCATTTAAATATAAATCTTTTATGGGATTCGGATAAAATTCATTATTCTTATCAAAATTTATTTCAATATTTGACAAAACAGGATTTTCAATTTTATTAAATAATAAGTTTAATTGCTTAGTTATTTCTCCATGGTTTTTTATATATGTATAACTTCCTCTAGTCATTTCAGCTACCTTTTCAAGTAGAAAGCTATTTGGTGCATATCCTATACATATTGGAAAAATTCTAGCATTATTAACATTGTATAAATCAATTAGTTGAAAAACATCATTTTCATATCCTACTGCTCCATCAGTTAAAAATATTATCATCTTTATTTTATTATTATCATGCTCTTCTTGCATAGCCCATTCTAATGCAGGGAGCGCTTCTGTTCCACCTCTAGATTCAATATCATATATAAATTTTGTAGCTAATTCAATATTTTTTTGATTAGCTTGTACCGGCTTATAGTTAAATGTATCAAAATTATCATTAAAACTTATTATGTTGAATGAATCATTATTTTTTAAGTTATTTAGCGCTTCAATAACTGATATCTTTGCATATTCAATGTTATGACCATTCATAGATCCAGATTTATCAATTATAAACGTAATTTCTTTTGATATCTGTTGATTTAAATTAATATCATTTGGTCCCATCGCCATTATCATGTAGTAATCATCATCAAATTTTTTGGTTTGAAAAACACTTATTTGGGGTTCAGAAGCACTTGGTATAGTATATTTTAAAATAAAATCTTGATCAGTTTGAATCTTACCGTTCTTCAAATTTATTTTCGAATGAGATTTACTATGATTTTTTATTGTGATTTTATGTGAAGATTCAATTTCTTTTATTTCAAAACCTAAATTAAGATCTAAATTTATACTAACATCATTCGAAAAATCCATAGAATCATCAAGATAAAGAGGGTTTATTTTATCATCACTGCTTATAATACTACTTATTGGATCTGTCGAATTTAAATTTAAACTATTCTTATAATATCTTGGTGTTATGGATAAGGGTAACCTATATGTGAAAGCTTGATTTTCATATTGTAAATTTTGAACATAATTAATGATTACTTTAATACTGTCATTTGGCATAATATTAGCCATAGATTGTTCAAAAATATTTGGTCTTTGTTGATTAACTATAGCAGCTCTTTTACCATTTTTTTTTGCTTCTATGTATTCTTTTTTTGCTTGTGATTTTTCTTTTATTTTACTTTCTATAATTCTATCATTTACTATAAAATACATATCATTTACAGCTGCATTATGATTTAGTGGAAAAATATATGTAACTTCAATTGGTTCAGATGAATCATTAATAAAAAGTTGTTCCATTTGTGTATTGGCGATCATACCATTTATCTGAACATTTATATTATTTTCAATTCTTGGAATTAATTCATATTTATTTGTGCCTTCAATTTTTTTTACTAAAGTTCCTGCATTGATATCTTTAATTTCAATTATTTTACTGATTGTGTCTTTTTGAAAAGATTCTACATATCTAATATTATTAGGAGTTATAGGATTGAAAAAAAATAGTATAAGAATAATTGGGTAAATTTTATGAAACATTAATAATCTCCTTTAAATAATTTTATTTGTTATTTAAAAGACGATTTAGAAAATGAAATTATTGCAAAAAATTTGGGTATTTTTTGATTATTCGATAATAATAAAAACTGAATCTTTCATTAAATAATTTTGTCCACAATCACCAAAAAATCCGTCTTCACATATATATCCATATATTGAAAGTGTATCTCCAATAAACGGAGGATATATATAGAATAATTGTTGTCCATTACCATCATCACCAGAGTATGTAGAATTGTCTATGATTGGAGCTCCTATCCATTGATTTTGGTAATACACCCAAAATGAATCAGGACTTTCCCAATGAGTTCTAGTATATGCTAGTTCATTTAAATATTTTACAGTACCATAGTCTGAATCTGATTCACCTGGTGGATCATAATCAAAATGATAATAACCATTTGAATCTGAATCTAAATCTTCATTTTGTTTCCATATATCCGTTATAAAAATAGTATTATATGTTGGGCAATCATCTAAACTGCATTCGATTGATTGATTCCAACATAGTTGGTTTGGTCCTGTACCACCCCAAATTCCACATTCATCTTGGCTACAGTCATTTGATGTATTTTCATCACAAACACCACAGTTATCAATATAACCGTTACCATCACATACTCCACATTCATCATATAGATGATTTTCACAGCTACAAAAGCCTTGGTCAATTTTATCTTCTAAATAAATACAATTATTATCACTTACAATTGCCTCATGATTATAATTACATGCATTTATATCTAAGCATCCGCTTAATTCTTGTGGTTCATTTATGTTTTCACATGATATAAAAAAAATAACTAAAGATAATATTTTAATTAAGAATTTCATAAAGTATACGCTCATTTTAATAAATCTAAAATTATTTGATTAAAATAATTTTTTGAGTGGCTGTAAAATCTTTAGATACTAGTTTAACAAAATAAACACCACTTGTATATTCTTGAGCATTCCAATTAATACTGTATGATCCTGGTTGATGCATTTTATTAGTTAACACCTCTATTAACTGCCCATTGACATTGTATATATTGATATTTATTTTAGAAAAATTTTGAATATTGTATTGAATTGTAGTTGTTGGATTAAATGGATTTGGATAAGGATCACTTAATCTAAACTCAATTATATCAAAATCAGAAGATAGTTCATTACATTCTTGAGTATCTTGCTCACCTACATAATTATCAATACAATTTGGATATGGTGGACAAAGTGAATTATTGGATATATTAAATCGTGAACTTGAATCAAATTCAATATTTAATTCACATATTGTTTCAGAAACTAAACCAGATAAAAGATTATTTTGTAATTGCAATCTTTCTAAGCTTATTAATCCATTAATTTCAGAAGGAATTTCTTCTGAAAACTGATTGTTATTTAAATATAATCTTTCCAAATTTATTAAATTTTGAATTGATGATGGAATAGATCCTGAAAGTTGATTATCATTTAGATATAACCGCTCTAAATTAACTAAATTTCCAATTTCAGATGGTATAGAGCCTGAGAGTTGGTTATCATTTAAAAATAATTTTTCAAGATTAATTAACTGTCCGATTTCTGAATTAATGTTTCCTTCTAAAGCCTGATTTGATAAATTAATTTCTATAGTTTCTTCAATATTATAGCAATATCCTAATAAATTAGATTCATTATTATTATTGCAATAATTTTCACATTCAGACCAATTATTTTGTGGATAAATTCCATCATTATCTAAACAATTTGTAAATGGACCACAAAAAAAATTATTCCCTAAGGCATAATTATCAATCTCACAAATAAATTCAGGAATTTCACCTGTCAAACCATTTACAGATAAATTTAAATAATTTAAATTATTAAAATTCTCTAACTCTTGAGGTATAGATCCAGTAAGATTACTATTTGGTAGACTAATTTCTGTAGTATATTCAGTATGATAGCAATTACCCCATAATCCTATTTCATTATTGTCACTACCATCGCAAAGAAAACAATTTGAAATTTCTTGATTACTAATATTTATGTAGTCCTCTATACACTCTGGATATGGTGGGCAAAATTGGTTCTCATCAAACATAAGTTGCGTGATATCATAATTATCCCATATTGTATTAAGATTAAGATTGCAGATAGTTTGAGGAATATCTCCTGTAAATTGATTATCACCCAATGCTAAAGTAGTTAAATTTGGTAAATTACCAATCTGAAAAGGAATTTCACCGGAAAATTGATTTTCTGAAAGCCATAAAGCATTAAGATTAGTTAAATTACTTATTTCAGTAGGAATTGTACCTGAAAAATTATTTTGATCGATTTCTAAAAGTTCCAGTTGATTTAAATTTGTAATGTAAGATAATATTGGGCCAGATAATTGATTATCCCATATTTCTAACCATCTTAAATTATATAGGTTACCTATTTCTGGTGATATATCACCTTCTAAATTATTACGATTTAAAAATATATATTCTAAATTAACTAAATTCCAAAATTCTAAAGGAATGGAACCATTAAAATTATTTCCCCAAACTGAAAACTCTCTAAGATTAATAAGATTACCAATTTCAGATGGTATAGAACCTGAGAATTGATTATCACCTAACCATAAAACTAGTAGATTATATAAATTGCCAATTTCTGAAGGAATTGGACCAGATAATTGATTGTGCATTAAATCTAAAAAATGTAGGTTTTGTAAGTTTCCAATTGTTGAAGGAATATTTCCTGATAATGAATTATTGCTTAAATCCAATTCATATAAATATACTAATTCTCCAATTTCATCAGGTATATTTCCTGTAAGCCCGCTATTTTCTAACATTAAAGAAAATGTTGAATTTATATTATAACATTCACCCCATAATTCAACCTCTTCATCGTCAATACATGCAAAAATCGGATTTATTAAAAAAAAAGAAGTCAATATAAAAAGTAAATATTGCATACTTTAAATATAAACAATAAAGATATAATTTTAAAATTTATGTTTACTTTTTACTATTATTAGGTCATATTTGAGTTATATTGATAATGTGGGGGAGTATTTATAAAAAAGAAAAACCTCATCATTTATTGACGAGGTTTTCGCTTTCTCAAGCGGAGAGTATGAGATTTGAACTCATGCATGCCGGTTAAGACATGACGGATTAGCAATCCGCTGCATTACCACTCTGCCAACTCTCCAGTGCGGAGGGGACAGGATTCGAACCTGCAACCCCAGTAGGGCGACGGTTTTCAAGACCGCTTGACAGCCACTGTCCACCCCTCCAAACAATAGTAAATTTAAATAAAATTTAAATTTAACTAAAAGCCTTTTACTTTTGTAGAACGTTTATAAAGTTGAAATACTAAATGCCATCCTACAGCAACAATGATTAATAACCAAATGATTCCGTTAAGGTTGAACATACCATCCCATGTTACATGGTGTTGGTTACTCATGGTCCATATCAATGGAACAGACATATAGGTATTATGTTTTGATCTAAGTCCAGCTAATCCAACATCATCAGCATTTGGTGAATCACCATTTTTTATTGCTGTAATTATTCTTTGTTGAGCAGGCCATATTCTAAACCAAACATTAAATGCCATTATTGTTCCAAACATAGCACCTAAATGAATGTTATATGCTCTATATTGAAAATTACCATAGCAGCTTAGAATATATATGAATAAACCTATAAATGCAAAACTAATAATAGTAGCTAGCCTTGTATTTTTACCTATGCTGCTTTTATAGAAAGCATCATATAAAAAAACAATTAAAAATGTTAATAAAATCAAAGAATGACTTAATGGACTAACCGTTCCATCTTTAAACATCGTATTTGCATCTATTTCGCCCATTGACATATTACCATGCCAATAGATAACATATAGTAAAATTAACCCAGTAAACCATGTCCAAGCTGCACCCCATCTAAACCAATAAAGCGCTCGTGGCATTAATTCAGGAACAACTTTCTTTTTTGAATCAGCATCCAAAGTTGTTGCAAATTGAGCATTTACAAAGTTAAAAAAATATAATAATCCAATCCACATCACTCCAGCTATAACATGTAACCATTTGAAAAACGGATGTAAAATACTTGATATATCTGTCCAATCCATAATGATATCTCCTATTTATTTTTTTTTACAATTTATCTGCATTTTCAGAAAGATATTTTGCTACACTTTCTGGGTTATCTTGCATGGCATCATCACCCTTTTGCCATCCAGCAGGGCAAACATCGCCAAATTCTTGATGGTGCGCTAAAACATCAACCATTCTTAACATATCATCAATATTTCTTCCTAAAGGTTCATCATTTCTAAGTTCATGTCTTACAACACCATCTTCATCAATTAAAAAAGATCCTCTAAGTGTTATATCTCCATCAACAGTAGTATCTCTTTGCTCATCATCTGTTACAACAGTTGCTTCTAATGCACCCATTAAAACATCATAATCTCTAGCAATTGATTTTGTGATATCAGCAATAAGCGGATATTTAATATTCCCAATACCACCTTTATTAACGTCAGTATTTTTCCATGCTAAATGAGACCATTTTGAATCGATTGAACATCCAAGAACTTGGACGTTACGCTTTTCGAACTCACTTAAACGTTTATCGAAAGCGATTATTTCTGTTGGTCATACAAATGTGAAGTCAATAGGGTAAAAGAATAGTACTACTTTTTTCCCTCTGAAATCAGCTAAACTGATTTCTTTTATAGTATTATCACCCATGACAGCTTCTGCTTTAAAATCTGGTGCAGGTTTTGTTACTAACATTTAATCTCCTTTAATTTTTAAATAACTATCTTATAAAATTTCAGCCCTAAATTTAATGGATATGATACCGAAAAGAAAAGTTTTATCTGAAACTTAAAATTAGATTTTTAATTGTTTCATAGTTTTCACCACAAGTTGAATCAGGATCAGGGTTATTATAAGTTAGATTAATACGAGCTAATTCTTGCCCATCTCTTCCCACAATAACAAAATCTCTCAATGTGACTCCCCATTCTCTCCAAACATCTCCTTGGTCATCTTCATTTTCATCAATATCTTGAGTCCAAGGAAGTATTCTTGGTTCACCGCATGTGGTGCATTCATCATCACAAATCATACAGGAATAAGAATCATTTATATATTGAAATCCATTGATACCAATAATTTCTACATCATTGATTCCCTCTGATATTAATTCATTATATAAATTATTTAGAATGCCGAACCGGCTTCTACACATACTTCAGCCAGCTTTACCAAAATAATAGGCTGAGATTTTTCCTTCGTAAATTGGAGGTCCTACATCTTGACCGTAAGTAGGTGAATTATTATTTATATCTTCATATAAAAAATCAGTCACATAGTTTTCATTAGTATTTGTTATTTGATTGACTAATGCAACAATATCAAGAATATTAATTCCACCATCTTGCGTTAAATCACCAGCAGCTAGCTGTTCATCGTTAAATTCTTGATTGCCAAGCACATATTGAACCATAAAAACTACATCTAGTATATTAACAACAAAATCACCGTTTAAATCGCCACCACTAAAAGGAGGTATATAAATTTGTTCAGCCGTAAGATAAGACGTACCTGCAAATCCTGAATTATATTGTGACCATGAATACCCACCGTCTGTTGATGTACTATATTCAAATGTATTTTCTGTCGAATATACCCATTTAGCATTGGTGCCTTCAAACGGAAGAACTACAATCCAGTAATACGATTCAGCGTTAACTTTAGCGCATGTTTCAAGTAAAGATGCCATATACCAATTTCCTTCAAAATTAGAAGGCGATAAGTTTATTGTACTATTTGTTAGACATTCACCTGGTATACCATTATTATCTTCACAAATACTTACCTGAACTTGTTGTAATTCAAAAGCATCTTCATATTCATATGATAGATAGATATAAACACGCTCAAGAGCGTATTCATTATTTACATAAAATCTATTTGCAGCTCCATATACTATTTCATTGTCTGTATATTTAATATTGTATCCACCATTTGTAGGATCAGGATCTTGACCTGTAAATGTAGTAAATATTGTAGATCTATCTTGTGTGAAATAAATTGATAGTGTTAATAATAATATTAGTGTTCTTAGCTTCATATATTAATTTAGTTTAGTTTGATAAAAAAATCAATATCATCATTTTATTTGAATATGATGAGGTATCATAAAATATATTTTTTCATCTTGTAGTAAAGGCAATATATTAAATTTATTAATTTCTTCTTTTAAATTTTGTGGTAGCATATCAATGAAAACATTAGAATCTTCATATAAATTATTGAAATTAAACTGCTCTCGCTGTGGAAACTCAATAATTTCAACCTCTGAATTAATATCAATGTTTGCCATTTGTTTAGCTATTTCTATCGTTTTAATTGTGCCTCCAAGTTGATCAATTAGGCCATTATCTAAGGCTTGATTTCCCGTCCAAACTCGTCCAAGAGCGATATCATCAAGCATATCTATATCATTTAAATTATCTCTACCTTCAATTACTCGTTTTTTAAATTCAAGATAAAAGTCTTCGATACTATCTATAAATTTTTGCCTTTCTTTATCAGTCCATTGTCTTGATTGAGTATTTAAATCTGAAAAGTCGCCTCGTTTGATTATTTCTTTATTAATTCCAATTTTTTTGTACATTTCTGATAGATTAAATGCCATAGATATAACTCCAATAGAACCAGTTATTGTACTTGGGTGAGCAATAATGGTGTCAGCATTACATGCAATGTAATATCCACCTGATGCTGCTGAACTTGACATTGATGCAATAAATGGAACTTTATTTTTATCATTATCAACAATATTTGATATTTCTTTCCAAATTTGATCTGATGCTAAAGCAGAGCCTCCTCCGCTCTCTATTCTTAATATTATTGCGTCTAAAGTTTTATCTTTTCTTACTTTTTGTAATGCTTTTTTTATAGTTTTATCACCCATTATTGTAGAACCATAAGGACCAGGGTTACTTTTACCAGATATAATACCTCCAACTGCATAAATGATAGCAATTTTTGGTTTTTTATTTATTTTCCAATTGTAGTCATAATCATTGTTATGATTTATTTCCCAAAAATTAATAAGCTTTCCTTTTTTTGTTATTTTTTTTATGTAATCATTAAATTCATCAGGATACATGGAACCTGTAATAAGTTCATTATCAATTGCATCTTGCGTTGACCAGTATGGTCCATTATCAATTATATTTTGTGTTTTAGATATACTCCAATTTCTAGATGTTGCTATATCATTTGAAAATTGCTCATATAGATCATCTAAAATCATATTATAGTTTTCTTTAAGTTCATCAGACATAGAATAATCTAAAAATGGGTTTCCTGCAGTTTTATATGATTTACCATCTTTACTTACTCTAAAGACTTCAGGAACTATATTTAGAGAATCAAGTAGTCCTCTATAAAATGTTATTTCCATAGATAAACCTTTTAAGTCAACCCCAGTAAGTTTATTAAGATAAATTGAATCAGCTACAGAGAAGAGATGATAATCAATATTGCTTATATCTTTCTCACTGTAAAAAATTACTTTTTTACCAGATTCTTGAAAATTAGTAAGTGCGTCTCTTATTTCAGAACGTTTATTAAAACTTGCATTAATATTTTTAAAATTGATAATCATTCCTTCAATAGATTCATCATCTGATAATCTATTTATTTTATTTAAAAACTTTCTTAATTGAATAGGTTTTTGTTTTTGTTGGTCAATAAACGGTAATGAAATTTGATTGTTTGAACCAAAATTAAATTTAGACTTTTTTGGACTTTCTTCAATGAAAGTATGATTTAAGTTAAGTTTTACATATTTTTTTTCATTTTTATCTAAAATGGAATTTCTTTTTTTGGAGCTTTTTGAAAGTCCAAAATTAATCATACTAGTATTATCTGATTTATAATTTGTTTGTAATCTAAAATCTGAAAAATTTAAGCCAATTTCTAAGTTTAAATGCTCATTTTTAGGTTTGTACTGAGTCATAATATCTATACCTTTGATATCCATAATCTTTAAATATCCCATAAAATCATTATTTTCAGTTTCTAAATTTTTAAAATATTCAATACCAACCGTTACTTTATGTTTTAAAAAAGGTCTTAATGCAAAACCACCTATAATATTATCATTAGTATCAAACGATAGGCCAGTTGAAATAAAATTATAAGGTCTAAATATTGATCCTAGCTTGTAAGTTTTATCTTGATTGTATGAAATACCTAAATAAAGATTACCTGTAATTTTATTACCAAAAGCAAAACTAAATTCAGATGGACTACTAAACTTATCAGTTTTATTATAACCAACATAATATCCAAAACCATAAAATCTATCACCTAAAAATAAAGTTCCTTTATCAATATCATTATTTTTATCAAATGTTCCATATAAAAAATTTTCCCATCCATTATTGACCCCTAAACCTGCTGGATTGTAAAAAATATTCAATCCCTCTGATTCTGATATCGAGTTAGATTGAATGTCAATAAGTTGACTTTGTGATTGTAAAAACCAAAAAAATAGAAAAGTAATTAATAATTTGTTCATATAGTTCATCGTTAACCTTTCAGCTGTATTTAGTTTAAAAATAGTATTAAATTATAAGCATATTATTTGTAATTATTTTAAAAAATAAAAGATATTATGAAAAAATTTGTAATAGTTGGTTCAGGTAGGCAAGGTATAGCTGTAGCATATGATTTATTAAGAGATAGAAATCATAATGTTACAATTGTAGATATTGATCAAAAATCAATTGATAATGCAATAAAAAAATTAGAAAAAATAATTGATATTAGTAATCTTACTTTCATTAAAGAAAGTGTTATAAATGAACAAAAAATGGAAGAAATTTTATTAGATGCAAATGTTTTGATTAGTGCTGTTCCTTATGAATTTAATTTAAAATTAACAGAAATAGCTATTAATTCAAAAACATCAATGGTTGATTTAGGAGGACATACTAACATAGTTAGAAAGCAGCTATCTATGAATGAAAAAGCAAAACAATCTCAAATTACAATTGTACCAGATTGCGGTATGGGACCAGGTATGAATGTTACAATGGCTGTTTTAGCTACAGAGCTATTAGATCAAACTTTAGAAATTCGTATATGCGATGGAGGGCTACCTCAAAATCCTATACCACCATGGAACTATTCATTATTTTTTAATATTGAAGGTCTAACAAATGAGTATGATGAACATGCATATTTTATTAGAGATAATAAAATAGTAGAAGTTGAATGCTTTAGTGAAATTGAAAATGTTAATTTTGATGGTTTTGAAAATTTAGAAGCAGCTGTAACTTCAGGCGGTTTATCTACTATGCCATGGTCTTTTAAAAATAAAATACAGATCTTAGAAAATAAAACTTTAAGATACTCTGGCCATTGGGAATGGATGAAAGCTTTCAGGGAATTAGGATTATTCAGTAGAAATCCAATTAAACATAATAATGTACCTATTATTCCAAGGGAGATATATCATCAACTTCTAGAAAAAAAACTTAACCATGGAATAGTTGAAGATGTATGCTTAATGAGAATTAGGGCATTGGGTTTAAAAGATTCTAAAAAAGTTGAATTAACTATTGATGCTAAAGAATTTTATGACGAAAAACTTGAATTAACAGCAATGGAAAAATGGACAGGTTGGCACATATCAATAATGGCATTAGAAATTGCTTATGATAAAGTTGATAAAGGAGCTATTTCTGTAGAAAATGCCATATCAGGTCATACTTTTTTAGAAGAAGCATCAAAAAGAAATTATGATATAAAAATTAACTTTAAGGAGATATAATGATTTTTATTAAAATAGGTGTAATGATTTGTGCATTTACAGTTATTTTGGGAGCTTTTGGAGCACACTCGTTAGAAAAGCTAATTGGTGATAAAATGGAAACTTTTAAAACTGGAATTCAATATCAAATGTTTCATTCTTTAGGTTTAATTATTATAGGTATATTATCTAAAATTATTGATATAGATTTAAGCACTTCAGGATATTTAATGATTTCAGGTATAATATTATTTTCTGGGTCACTATACTTAATATCAATTTTTAAATTAACATATTTTGGTATTGTAGCACCTTTAGGTGGGTTTTGTTTTATTTTTGGATGGTTATATTTGTTTTATAAAATAAGTTTATAATTAAATATCTATTTTTTTTAATGAATTTTCAAATAACTGTTCATTTTGATAACTTGCTATATAAGCATTTTTATTATTATAAAATGAAATTGCATGTTTAATTTTTTCATTTTCAAAATGTACAGCAGCACCATCTTCAATACATAGACATTCATCTATTATATTATTTTTTAAAAATTTTTCTACAGATGGTCTTCTGTTTGCCTCACCATCATAGTGAGGACAGCAAACACCTTCTATAACATTCATGCAATCTAGTACTTTTAAACCATGAGCCCATGAATCTGTAATACCTTTAGTAAACCAGCAAATTGCACCTGCACTAACACCAGCAAGGATAGTGCCATTTTTATAAGCATTTAATATTAATGAATCTAAATTCCACTCTCTAAATACAGCCAGCATACTTTTAGTGTTACCACCACCTATATAGATTATATCAGAATTTTTTGTAATTGATTCTAAATCAGGAGTTTTTTTGAATAAACTTATATGTTCAGCATTACAGCTTAATTTTGCAAATGCAGTATAGAAATTGACTATATAGTTTGTGTCTTCAGCTGATGCAGTTGGAAAAAAAGTAATTTTAGGCTTATTTGTATTTGATAAATTTACAATATAATCCTCAATAACCGGTTTATTAGGATTCCTGCCAAAACCACCACCACCAATAGCAATAATATTTCTTTTTTTTGTCATAAACTTTCCTCTAATAATTTTTTTGGATCTTTTAAAATTTCATTTTGTTTATCAGTTGCTTCATTCCCTGAAAAATAAAGATATGCTGCATAAGCTGATAATACTAAAAAAATAATTACTATAAATTTTTCTAATTTTCGAATAAAAGAAACGATGAAAATAACAATACAAATTATTAATAATCCTAAGATTTCTTTATTGTTTGGTATATCTGCTATAAAATTTTCAATCATTATAAAGTTTTATTGAATTTTTGTTTATATAACTTTTTTGGTTTTTTATATTAAAATTATAACTAACCTCAAGAATAAAAGATTCTTTTTTTACATTAGCTAAATTATTATTATTTGGATTATAAGGATTAAAATTAGAATTTTTCCAGTCTATAAAGTTTATCCCTAAGTTAATTGATATTCCATTTGTAAATTCTTTTTTAACCATAAATGAAAGATTAGTTATAGATTCAACTTCATTTGAAAATCTTTTATAATTAGGCTCATTGTCATGATATTGATTATATAGCATTTCATCAGTTAGCTCACCTCTTTTAGCATCTGAAAAGTCAATTTCAAACTTCATACCTTTAAAATTAACAAGATAATTGAAATATAATTCCTCTGAATGAGGGCCAGCCCAAAAACCTAATGGATAATCATGGTTATAAAAGTCATTTATTTCGAACCTGTGTCTATATGTTCTATGATCTACCCAATTAAACTCTAAGCAATATTTATCATTAAAAATAAGTTTTTGACCACTGAAACCTAATTGATAGGCAAACCAATTTCTTTCATCTTTATCAAAAGTTAAAACGGGGCTCCATTCATCAATCATTAGTGCCCCATAAAAATTATTGTTATTACTATAATTAAATTTAAAATCAAAACTCATTTGAATGTTATCTAAATCTCCAATATAGTGCTGAACAGACCAAAATGGAATTAATGGAATTGAGTACATTAGTTCTAAATTTCTTAAACCATAAACTACTAATTCAGAAGCGCCAAGAATTATTTTTGGATGTATTTTAAAGTTTATTCTATGCGCAGCAATAAATCGATTTTTGTTTGGAAATTTATTAACTCCAGGTTCAAAATAAGTTGAATCAGAAAGATTTGGTACTAAGCTATTTAAGGTGCCATGAAAGTATTCCAAATTTATTTTAGGGTTAATATTCCAATCTATTCCAAATTGCACAAAAGATGGAGATTTATTTGAAACAATTAAAGACGAATTTCCAGGACCCCAGTGCCTATTAAACTTGCCAAAGTTCACTGATATATCATCTATTATATAACTTATTTTAGCGTTAGTTACGTCAAAATCAAACTTATCTGAATTAGTATTATTTTCAGAATCAACAGCACTAAACCAAGATAAACCTTGCTCTTTTGAAAAAACATTAGGTCTTTGTTTTAAACCGTAAAATCTGTTATTATAAAAATCTAATTCTATAAATAAATTATTTTTCTCATACGTGCTAATCAATCCCCATCCACCTAATAATATATTATCATCAGATGGATTCCATGTTCCACCTTTTGAATCATATGCTCCATAAATTAAAGGATATAAATTCAGTGAACTGGCAAAAGTAATTGTAATAAGAAAGAATATTTTAGCGATTAAATTAATCATTTTTTTCGTGTAACTCGCTCAATTAAACCCCATAATTTTTTTGGGACTTTGTCAAGCCATGTAAATTCTCCTGCATTGTAAATCCATTCTCCGCCATCAATAGTGACGACTTCTCCTGTCATATAATCACTAAAATCTGATACTAAATAAGCTGCTAAATTTGCAAGTTCTTGATGATCTCCAAATCTTTTCAGTGGTATTCGTTTTTTTGGATCCACGAATGGTCTAAATGGTTTTGGAAAAAGTCTATCCCATGCACCTTTTGTTGGGAATGGTCCAGGTGCTATAGCATTAACATAAATATTATATTTAGCCCATTCAGCTGCAAGAGATTTTGAAAGTGCTAAAACTCCACCTTTTGCTGCAGCAGAAGGAGCAACATAACCTGATCCTGTCCAAGCATAAGTTGTAACAATATTTAGCATTTTACCTTTTTGTTTATTTTTAATCCATTC
>CEVN01159125.1_pt1 | contig 16038 bp, 14 predicted proteins | sample 427041 | NCBI WGS metagenome assembly CEVN01 (sample SAMEA2623463, study PRJEB7988) | marine metagenome | biome: marine biome (ENVO:00000447); feature: surface water layer (ENVO:00002042); material: "saline water (ENVO:00002010), including plankton (ENVO:xxxxxxxx)" | depth 5 m
TCAGCTGGAGCTTCCTCAGCTGGAGCTTCCTCAGCTGGAGCTTCCTCTTTTTTTGATTCTTTAACAATATCAGATTTATCTATATTGGAAAGTAGATAAGCTAATATATTTGGATTGTGCTCTAAATCCTTCAGTATTTTGTCATTATCTAATCCTTCAGATTGAAATTGAACTAATACATAATTTCCATATTTTTGTTTTTCAATAGGATAGGCTAACTTTTTTTTCCCCCAATCACTATTTGACTCAACTTTCCCTTTGTTTTTTTCAATCAAATCATCAACTGATTTAACGATATCTTGTAAGTGTCCTCCCTCTAAAGCTGGATGAACTATATATAATATTTCATAATATTTCATTTACTCTCCTTTATACTGGTACTGCTATTGATGTAGCAATAACTAATGCTACAACAGAAATTAATTTAATTAAAATATTCAACGAAGGACCTGATGTATCCTTAAAAGGATCACCTACAGTATCACCGACAACTGCAGCCTTATGAGCATCTGTTCCTTTTCCTCCCTGCTCTTCTATCATTTTTTTAGCGTTGTCCCAAGCTCCTCCAGAATTTGATTGAAAGATTGCCATTAAAACACCTGTAACAGTAACACCAGCAATTAATCCACCGAGCATTTCTGGTCCTCCACCGAAGCCAATAGCCACAGGTACAACAATTGCTAGAAGGCCAGGCATAACCATCTCTCTGATTGAAGCCTTTGTAGATATATCAACACATTTATCATATTCCGCCTTTCCATCTGCTGCGTTAAATATTGCTTTATCTTCGCCTGAAGCTTTACTCATATCTGCATTGTTTTTTTTCATTACTTCTAGTGCCGCTTTTAATTCTGGTATTTCAGCAAACTGTCTTCTGACCTCCTTAATCATATCCATTGCAGCTCTACCAACTGCATTCATAGAAAGAGCAGAAAAAACAAATGGAAGCATACCTCCAAGTAATAAGCCTCCCATTACTAGTGGGTCAGATATATCAATGCTATCTATATTGGCAGATTTCATATACGCTGCAAATAATGCAAGCGCAGTTAGTGCTGCTGATGCAATTGCAAAACCCTTACCAATAGCTGCTGTGGTATTGCCAACAGCATCTAATTTATCTGTACGCTCTCTAACCTCAGGAGGAAGTTCAGCCATTTCAGCAATTCCACCAGCATTATCTGATATTGGTCCATATGCATCAACAGCCAATTGAATACCTGTATTAGCAAGCATTCCTACAGCTGCAATTGCAATACCATATAATCCCGCAAACGAATGAGCTACTATCATAGCAATAGTAATAAGAATGATTGGAATGGCAGTTGACATCATACCAACACCCAAACCTGATATAATATTTGTAGCAGAACCTGTTTCTGACTGTTTAACAATCTCAGAAACTGGCTTTGTTCCTGTACCTGTATAATATTCTGTAATTTTACCAACACCTAAACCTGCAAGGAGGCCTGCGATTGTCGCCCAAAAAACGCCCATTGACGTATAAACTAGTCCATCACTTTCCCATTTTTCTGGAAGTATACATGTTATAATGAAATACGATGCCACAACCATTAAGCCAGCAGATAAAAACTCCCCTAAATTCAATGCTTTGTGAGGACTGCCTCCCTCTTTAACTTTAACAAAGAATGTCCCCAAAATAGACATTACAATTCCTGTTGCTGCTAAATATAAAGGCAATAATACTGCAGATGTTTGATATCCTTCAGGCATTATACCAATAAATACTGCACCAAGAACCATTGTAGCGATAATAGATCCAACGTAAGATTCAAAAAGATCTGCTCCCATGCCTGCGACATCACCAACATTATCTCCAACATTGTCTGCAATTGTTGCAGGGTTTAATGGATGATCTTCTGGTATACCAGCCTCAACCTTACCAACTAAATCTGCTCCTACATCAGCAGCTTTAGTGTAAATACCACCACCCACTCTTGCAAACAAAGCAATTGATGATGCACCAAGTGAGAATCCAGCAAGTATAGATAATACTCTATCCATTCCGTTTCCATCTACGTTAAACTGACTATTGTAAAATAAAAATAATGACGATAGACCAAGAACCCCAAGACCAACAACACCTAGACCCATAACAGAACCACCAGAAAAGGCGACCTCTAATCCTTTTCCTAATGACTCTTGTGCAGCATTAGTAGTTCTTACATTAGCTTTCGTTGCAACCATCATACCAATGAAGCCAGCTAATCCGGAGCAAATTGCACCCACTACGAATGATATCGCAACCATCCAGTGACTTGTAGGCTCTTCTTTAGTCGATTCTGGAACAGCAGCAAAATATTTGTTGCCACCTTCTTTACATTTTGCACCGTTAGTATCTTTTGATGCAACCCAATTTGAAACAGGCTCTTCATCATTATCTATACAAGTAGCATTAATAGCTGCTAGAGTTTGAGTTTCTGTTTCATTAGAGCCTTTAAATGCTAAAAGCACTGCAACAGCAACAACAAAAATTGATAACACTTTATACTCTGCTTTTAGAAATGCCATTGCGCCTTTAGATATGTTAGATGCAATAGTTTGCATTTTTTCATTTCCCGCATCCTGTTTAGAAACCCAAGCATTTTTATAAAAAACAAATAAAAGCGCCAGTATCCCAAACAATGGTAAATAATTTTGTAGTTCCATTCTTAATTTTCTCCCTTAATTTTTCTATTAAATCTATTCATTGTTTCATTAATTGAATTATTTATTAAATAATCCATTCCATCATTAGCATTGTCAATTACTTCAATAATTTGGCTGTTATACTTTATAGGAAAAGGCTTTAAAACGTATGATTCAGAAGGACGCATATTTTCATTTGTTGCGATCCCAACTCTAAGCTTAATAAAATCTTCTCTTTGAAGATTATATATAATTGAATCTATTCCTCTATGACCTCCACTGCTTCCACCTGATCTAAATCGAATTGTACCTAATGGCAAATCAATATCATCGTAAACAACAACCAAATCATTGACATCAATAGAAAGGCTATGCACAATATCCTTAACTGCATGACCACTATTGTTCATGAATGTAGTTGTTTTTGTTAAAACAGCATCTTCTGACCTAGAAAAAACAAATTCACCTTTTCCCAGCTTCAATTGCAAATTATTTTTTTTCAAATAGCTATCTATTATCCAGTAACCAAAATTGTGTTTAGTATTATTATACTGATCTCCTGGATTACCAAGACCAATAAAACATTTCATTACTGATCACCACTATTATCTGAAGCGCCTTCACCAGAATCACTAGAAGAAGCCTCTTCTGATGCACCTTCACTAGAGCCTGTATCTTCTCCATCTTCCTCTTCATCTGATTCTGTCACAACTTCTTTCATTGGAACTGTAACAGAAACAATAAGCATATCAGTGCTTGATATTAATTCTAAGGTATCATCTAATTTGATTGATTCGGCTATAATTGTATCTCCAATTGATAGCTCATCAATATTAATATCTAATACGTTAGGAATATCACCTGGTAAACATTTTACTTCAAGCTCTTGAGATACTTGATTTAAAACACCGCCCTCTTCTTTAACTCCAATTGGTGTACCCATTAAATTTATTGGAACTTTAACAACAACTGGTTTGTCCATATTAACACCATATAAATCAATATGTGTCATTTGCTCTGTGACTGGGTGGTATTGAACAGACTTAAACAGAACCGTTCTATCTTTACCTCCAACATTTATAGCAAATATATTAGCGTCAGATTTTATAGCATTATTGATGACAGATTGTTCAATAAAAAAAGGTAAACTCTCTTTTGAGTCATAAGAATAATATATTCCAGGAATTTTGCCAGACTTCCTTAATTCTTTTAAATCTTTTTTGTTTGCTTTCGTTCTTTTTTCAACTTCTAATTTGTATTCTTTTGACATAATATTTCTCCAAAAATTATAATTTAAACATTGAGCTTAACGATGTTCCATCAACAATGTGTTTAATAGCCTGTGCAAAAACATCAGATACTGATATTTTTTCCAACTTTTCAAATACTTTACTATCATCAAGTGAAATTGTGTCTGTAACAATAACTTTTGATAATTTTGAGTTTGACAATCTTTCAACTGCGGGACCAGATAATACAGGATGTGTTGCCATTGCAAAAACTGAATTAGCTCCTTTGTTAATTGCAGTATTGGCAGCATTACAAATAGTACCCGCTGTATCTATCATATCATCTATTATAATTGCATGTTTATTTTCCAAGTCTCCAATTAAGTTTGCGACCTCTGCTTCATTGTGTTTTTTTCTTCTTTTATCAATTAATGCAAAACCTAATCCTGCTTTTTTTGCATATGACTGACTCATTGCTGCGCTTCCAATATCAGGTGCAAGCACCACACCAGACTCCTCGTTTAAATTCATTTTTTTTATTTCATCCAATAAGGTAATTCTGGAATAAAGGTGGTCAAATGGAATATTAATAAATCCTTGAATTTGAGGGGAATGTAGGTCCATTGTGATTATCCTATCAACACCTGCAGCTATAATCATATCTAATATTAGCTTTGATGAAATTGGAACACGAGGACTATCTTTCCTATCTTGCCTTGCATACCCAAAATAAGGAATTACAGCAATTACTTTCCTAGCAGAAGCTCGCTTAGCAGCGTCTAGCATTAGCAACAACTCTAATATGTTGTTCGAAGGAGGGTTTGTTGATTGTATAATGAAAACGTCTTCATTACGAATATTCTCCTTGAACGCAACATATATTTCTCCATCACTAAAGTCTTTAATTTCAACTTCACCTAATGGAATTCCCAAAGAATCTGTGATTCTTTTGGATAATGCTAAATTTGATCTGCCACTAAATACTTTCATTTTTTTGCTGGGAGACAGGGAGTCGAACCCCGATTCCATGGACCAAAACCATGTGTCCTGCCATTAGACGATCTCCCATGATGTCTTATTTTTTATATATAGGATTGGCTACTATTGATTGATGTCCTGAATCTTGCATAGATTTACTTACACGATCTGCAAAATCTTGATTTTCATAAACACCAAAGATAGTCGAGCCACTTCCCGACAAACTAGAGAATAATGCATTATTTTTTTTAAATAACTCTTTTATGTCTCTAATTTCTGGATATATTGGTATTACAATATCCTCAAAATCATTCCTAAAAGCATTCCATTTTATTGGATTGCTAAGGGCCAATAAGTTATAGTTTAATTTATTTACTGGCAACTCTTTTTTTATTTTTGAGTATGCCCATGAGGTTGATATGTTTATTTTGGGCATAACTAATACAAAACAATATTTACTAAATATATCTTTAATAGGACTTAGTTTCTCTCCCATACCTTGTACATATTGCAATCCTCCTTCTAAAAAAAAGGGTACATCCATTCCTATTTTTTGACATAAAATGTTTTTTTGAGATTTAGTAATTCTGAGTTTAAAAAAAGAATTTAAAAAATTTAATACTGTTGCCGCATTACTTGACCCTCCCCCTAAGCCTGAGCCAACTTTGATTCTTTTATTTATTTTTAATGAGATTTTATTATTAACCCCATATTCCTTTTTTACTAGATTGGTGATTTTATAGCATGTATTATTTTTATGTTCACAGTTAATATCAATACCTGATGAGATAATTTCAATATCACCTTTTTTATCTGAAACTTCTATATCTATCTCATCGTAAAAATCAATTTCTTGCATTAAACTTTCAATTTCATGATATCCATTTAATCTTTTAGACAATATATTTAATCCTAAATTTATTTTAGCATTTGACCTTAGTGTTTGCTTTGTTGACATTTTACAATTTAGCATTGTTAAAACGCACAATGCATTCGTCTATTCCAATAATTGAGATAAATGATGATAGATCGGGTCCATGTACCTGTCCTGTAATTACAAAACGAATAGGTTGCCATAAATCTTTTCCACCAACATTTGTATCGGCTTGAATTTTTTTCATCATTTCATTGAAAATATTCTTATCTATATCTTGAATTTTGGAAAATTGTTCAATTGCAGAATTAACAATTGATTTTAATTGTGAATTTGATGGGAATTGTTTCTCAAGAATAGACATACTAATTTTAGGAGTCTCAAAAAATATAGATAATTCCTGTTTAGCTGATACCGTATTATCTAATTTATCTTTTACTAAATCAATCATTTCTAATGTTATAGACCAACTAGATGGCAATTTAGGTTGAATTTGATTTAAAATATCTTTGCTACTTAATTTCTGAATGTATTTTTGGTTTAACCAATTTAATTTTTTTATATCAAAAACTGCCCCAGAACTTTGGACTCTATCGAGCGAAAAAGCGTTTTCTAATTCATCAATCAAATAAAATTCTTTATCATTAGATTCATGCCATCCTAATAGTGCAATGAAATTTATTAAAGCTTCTTTTAAATATCCCTTTTCTATGTAATCTTCTACTGCAACATCTCCTTGTCTTTTAGAAAGTTTAGTTCGATCTTTATTAAGTAATAGAGGTAGATGAGCAAATATTGGCGTATCCCAATTAAAACACTTATAAAGGTGTACATGCTTTGGTAAACTTGGCAACCACTCCTCTCCTCTTATAACATGACTTATTTGCATTAAATGATCATCAACGACATTAGCAAAATGATATGTTGGATATTTATCAGATTTAATTATTATGGGGTCCTCAATAAGACTATAGTCAAATTTTAATTTTCCCTTGACCTCATCCTTTATTATCACTTCGCCAGTTTTGGGCATTTTTAATCGAATAACAAAATTTTCGGTTTCCATTCTTTCTTTTGCTTCATTAACAGAAATCATTTGAAACTTTTTATCATATTCAGCAGCGTTTTTTTTGGCAATTTCTGATTTATTAATTTCATTAATTCTATCATCAGAATAAAAACAAGCATATGCCTGCTTAGAATCAATTAAATCAAGCATGTGTTTTTGGTATATTAATAATCTTTCAGACTGTTTATATGGACCTAAATCTCCGCCCTGACTTGGGCCTTCGTCAAAATCAATACCTGACCAGTCCAAAGTTTTTAGAATATCTTGAATAGAATCTTTTACCAATCTCTTTTGATCAGTGTCTTCAATTCTTAAAATTAACTTGCCATTATTTTTTTTGGCAAATAGATAATTAAATAATGCTGTTCTTAGACCGCCAACATGTAAATAACCCGTTGGACTAGGAGCAAATCGTAATCTTATATTTTTATTGTTCACAATATTATTTTTTAATGACCAGTGAAGTTGTAATTACTGAAATTCCTTTTCCCCCACCAATAAATCCTAAGCCATCATTTGTTGTTGCTTTTACAGACACTTGGTTTAATTCTAATTTGAGTATTTTGGAAATATTTTTAACCATTAAATCAGTATATTTACCAATATGTGGGTGTTCTAAAATTACAGTTGAATCGATGTTCAAGATTTTATAACCCTGTTCTTTTATTATCTTATCGACTTTGCAAAGCAATTGGCTACTTTCTATATTTTTAAATTCCTCACTACTTGATGGAAAATAATAACCAATATCTTTTTTTGATAATGATCCTAGCAGGGAATCCATAATTGAATGAATTAAAGCATCTCCATCTGAATGCCCCTTAATGCCAAAATCAGATGGAATATTAACTCCCCCTAAAATAAAGGGTCTTCCTTTAACTAGAGGATGTGTGTCATAGCCATTTCCAACTCTAATGTTCATATAGCTAAATGATGAACATTGCATCGCCATAAGAATAAAAATTATATTTTTTCTTTATAGCTTCTTCGTATGCTCTCATTATAAAGTCTTTATTTGCAAACGCTGCAACCAATAACATAAGTGTTGATTGTGGCTGATGAAAATTGGTTATTAATCTATCGCACATTTTAAAATCATAAGGAGGATAAATAAATTTATCTGTCCAACCAGATTTAGATGTTATCTGAAAGCCTGAAACAATAACCGTTTCTAATGTCCTAACAGTTGATGTGCCAACAGCAGTTATTCTTCTGCGTTTTTCTTTGGCTTCATTAATTATTGTTGCAGTATCTGGTGGCACATTAAAATATTCTGAATCCATATTATGTCTTGTCACATCCTCGACTAAAATTGGTTTGAAAGTGCCCAAACCAATATGTAATGTTATAGGAGCATCAATAACCCCTTTTTTTCCTAGTTTCTTCAAGACTTCATCTGAAAAGTGCATACCTGCAGTAGGCGCAGCTACAGAGCCTTGCTCCTCTGCATAAACAGTTTGATAATTTTTCTTATCTGCATTTGTAGGGTCTCTATCAATATATGGAGGTAATGGACATGCGCCGTTTTTATCTATAAACGGGAATAAGCTGTCTCCCTCAAAATCAAATCTTAAAACCCTGCCGCCAGATATTGTGTTATCAATTACATCGCAAACTATGTTATCATTAAAAATTAGTTTATTGCCAATTCTTACTTTTCTTGCAGGCTTTACCATTGCTTCCCATAAAGTTGGTTGCAATTCTCTTAGTAAAAACACTTCTACTTGTGCATCTGATTTGTCTTTTTTTGCAAACAACCTTGCAGAGAAAACTTTAGTATGATTTTTAACAAGCACATCACCTTTTTTAAAAAAATCACATATATCCTTAAACTTCATATGATGAATACTTTCATCTTTTCTGTCTAATACCATTAGTTTACAATTATCTCTATTTTTGGAAGGCTTCTGTGCAATTCTTGCATCAGGAATTTCCATTTTAAATTCTGCTAGTCTTGGTGGCTTTTCTACTGAACCAAAATACATATATTAACTCCTTTATTTAAAAATATTATTCTGAACATCATCTTTTTTCGTTTTGTTTAAATAACTGTATGCTTTATCAAGCGCTATTCTGCCTCTTGAAGTTCTTTGTACATATCCCTCTTTTATTAAATATGGCTCGTATACCTCTTCTACAGTTACTGCATCTTCTGATATAGCGACACTTAATGATTCTAGGCCAACTGGTCCACCTGAAAATTTATCAATTATGGCATTTAATATTCTTCTATCCATATCATCCAACCCGTTGCTATCAATCCCCATTCTAGTAAGGCACATATCGGCAATTTTAAAATCAATTGTACCTTTGGATTCAACTTCAGCAAAATCTCTTGCTCTTTTTAAAATTCTATTAGAAATTCTCGGAGTTCCCCTTGATCTTCTAGCAATTTCTCTTGCCCCATCATTATTTATCTTAATTCCTAATATATCAGCAGATCTATTAATTATTTTAATTAAATCTTCTTGATTATAATAATCTAATCTTAATATAACGCCAAATCTATCTCTTAATGGAGAGGTAAGTTTCCCTAATTGTGTTGTTGCTCCAACTAGAGTAAAAGAATTTAGGCTTAAAACTATGTTTCGAGCATTTGGGCCCTTGTCAAGCATGATATCAATTTGAAAATCTTCCATTGCTGAATATAAATATTCCTCAATAATGGTTCTTAATCTATGAACTTCATCTATAAAAAAAACATCTTTAGATTCAAGATTTGTTAAAATTCCAGCTAAATCACCAGCCTTTTCTAAAATAGGTCCTGATGAGATTTTAAAATTAACTTTCATTTCCTTTGAAATAATTTTAGCCAAGGTTGTTTTACCTAATCCAGGTGGGCCAAATAATAATACGTGATCTAGCGCCTCTCCTCTTTTTGTAGCAGCCTTAATATATACTTTTAAATTATCAATTAATTCTTTTTGACCTATAAAGTCTGAAAACGAATCTGGCCTTAGAGTTTTTTCTTGTTTATTATCCTCAAGTATTTTTTGAGGGTTAGTATTTTTATTCGATCTATTGTTTGATTTAATCATAAGTTGTTTGATAGAACCTAATTTAAGTAATTCTTAAGATATTTTCCAGTGACTGAATTTCTTTTTTTTGAAATTTGTTCAGGACTTCCTGTTGCTACAATTTCACCACCATTATCTCCTCCCTCTGGCCCTATATCTATGATCCAATCTGATGATTTTATTACGTCCATATTATGTTCTATTACAATAATGGTATTTCCTTTATCCGCTAAATTGTTCAAAACTTCTAACAAAAGTCTAATATCCTCAAAGTGAAGGCCCGTTGTAGGTTCATCTAAAATGTAAACGGAGCGACCAGTAATAACTCGGGATAATTCTGCTGATAATTTAATACGTTGCGCTTCTCCCCCAGATAGAGTTGTAGACGATTGTCCTAATTTTATATAGCCCAACCCTACGTCGAGTAAAGTTTTTAATTTTCTAATAATTAGTGGATGATTTTCGAAAAAAGCTGCGGCTTCATCTATAGTCATATCTAATACTTCAAAGATGTTTTTTCCTTTAAATAATACACTTAAAGTGTCAGAATTAAATCGCATACCATTGCATTCGTCACATTTTATATATACATCTGGTAATAAGTACATTTCAATTTTAATTAATCCTGCTCCTCTACATTTTTCACAACGACCTCCTTTAACATTAAAGGAAAATCTACCTGGCTTATAGCCTCTAATTTTAGATTCTTCTAAACCACTGTATAGCTCTCTAATATATGTAAACAACCCTGTATACGTTGCAGGGTTTGACCTAGGAGTTCTTCCAATTGGAGATTGGTCTATCAGTATAACCTTATCAACATATTTATATCCATCTATATTTTTATGTTTTAGCGCTTTTTGGTTAGATTGAGTATTTAATTTTTGAAATAATGCAGGGTATAGGGTTTGTTTAATTAGTGTGGACTTTCCAGAGCCAGAAACTCCAGTTATGCATATAAATTTTGAAAGAGGAAATTCACAATTTATGTTTTTTAAATTATTACCTGATGCTTGTTCAATAATTATTTGTTTTCCATTTCCAGGTCTTTTTGAATTATTGTAATTAATTTTTTTATTTTTGGATAAATACTGTCCTGTAAGAGATTTTTTATTTTTTTTAACTGTTGAAATTGTTCCTTCTGCTATAATTTTTCCACCATTAATACCCGCCTTAGGGCCTATATCTATAATCCAATCCGCATTATTCATTGTTTCCTCATCGTGCTCAACAACTATAACAGTATTGCCTATATCACGTAAGTTTTTAAGAGTATCTATTAGTTTGGCATTATCTCGCTGATGTAAACCAATAGAAGGCTCATCTAAAATGTATAAGACGCCTGTTAGCTGGGATCCTATTTGTGTTGCAAGTCGAATTCGCTGCGCTTCTCCGCCCGACAATGTTCTCGAACTTCTCGCTAAATTTAAATAACCAACTCCAACATCATTTAAAAATTTTAATCTAGAATTTATTTCTTTTAATATTGGTTTTGCAATTTGTGAATCATCATTATTTAAGTTGATTTTTTTAAAAAATTGTGCCAAATCTTCAATTGAATAATTAATTAAACTATTAATATTATTATTATTAACCTGAACTGAAAGACTAGATTTGTTCAGCCTCATTCCCTTACAAAGTGGACAAGGAATTTTAGACATATATTGGTCAATCCAATCTCTAATGTATTGGGATTTAGTATTTCTGTACCGTCTTTTCAAGTTAGGAATGATTCCTTCAAAAGATTCTAATCTATAAAACGATTTCTTGCGTTTATTTTGGACTCCATTAATTAGTATTTCTTTTATTTCTGAAGGAAGCTTTTTCCATGGAGTCGTGTAAGAAAAATCATATTTTAATGCTAATGCTTTAATTACTGGTGCAATTCCTTTGCTGCCAGTTATTTGATCTCCAATAGGTGCAATTGCTCCATCAATTAAGCTCCTGTTCTCATTAGGAATTATCTTTTCAATATCTAGCTCAGTTTTAGTGCCTAGTCCATCACATTTTTTGCATGCGCCGTTTGGAGAGTTAAATGAAAAATTTGTTGGCTCTAGTTGTTCATATGAAATATCACAAACTTTACACGCATAGTTTTGGCTATATAAAACATCTTTCTTTCCATCATTTATAATAATTTGACCATTACCCATTTTAGTAGCGATTTCTAATGAATTTACTAATCTATCACGGCTCAAATTATTTGAGTCGTCTTTTTGGGTGTTCATTTTAATATAATCTATTATGACCTCTATTGAGTGTTTACTGTTTTTTTGTATTGATGGAATCTTATTAATTCTAAAATTTTTTCCATCTATTCTAACTTTCATAAAACCTTGTTTTGATACATTCAACAGTAAATCTAGAAACTCCCCCTTTTTACCTTTTATTATTGGCGCTAAAATAGTTATTGCGTTATTGTTATTTTTAATTATTGATTCAATGATTTGCTTCAATGTTTGTTTTTCAACCTTATTATTACATTTATAACAATATTGCTGACCGATTCTAGAAAACAATAGTCTTATATAGTCGTACACTTCAGTAATGGTTCCGACTGTTGACCTTGGGTTTTTACTGGTCGTTTTCTGCTCTATTGATATTGCTGGCGAAAGACCCTCAATCATATCAACGTCTGGCTTTTCCATTAATCCTAAAAATTGACGCACGTAAGAAGATAGGGACTCAACATACCTTCTCTGTCCTTCAGCATATATTGTATCAAATGCTAATGAAGATTTGCCAGAACCTGATAAGCCAGTTATTATAGTAAGGGTATTTCTAGGAATAGATACATTTACATTTTTTAGATTGTGCTGCCTAGCGCCTTTAATATTAATATTATTTTTATTTTTTGATGGTATGGACATAATTAAGCAAAATAAATAGATTTAAAAACTATAAGATTTTTTCAATCATTCAAATAATTATATATACATTAGTTAAATTAAATAAAGTATATTTATATCAATGGTCAATAATAGATTATATAAATCTTTTAACAATACTCTTTTATTACTCACTGCATGTATATCGGTGATTATTTTTTTGGGTCTTGATGGATACCAGAATAAAAATAAATACGATAAATTAAAAGTATTAACTAAAGTTTTAAGATTGCTTGATGAACAGTATGTTGAAGAAGTTGATTTTGAATCTTTAGTCGAAGGTGCAATTTCGGGAATGTTAAATACTCTTGATCCCCATTCTACGTATATTAATAAAAATGATTTTAAGAAAACTTCAGAGGAATTTGATGGTGAATTTGAAGGTATTGGAATTGAATTTAGCATTATAGATGACTATATAACAGTTATAACACCAATTATTGATGGGCCTTCATATAAAGCCGGAATACAAGCTGGTGATAAAATTATTAAAATTAATGGAGAATCTGCCTACCAGATAAAAACTGCAGATGTTGTAAAAAAATTAAAGGGACCCAAGGGGACAAAAGTTGAAATTACAATTCAACGTAAGGGCCAAGAGCCGTTTAATCGAAGTTTGATTCGTGATAAAATTCCAATTAAAAGTGTAATATCATATTTTAAGCTAGACGAAAATGTAGGCTATGTTAAGCTTAGCAGGTTTTCTAAGAAAACAATGGAAGAATTTGACACGGCTTTTAATGATTTAGAAAAACAAGGAATGCAAAACCTACTACTGGATTTACGAGATAATCCCGGTGGATTACTTGATCAGTCTGTTAAAATGTTAGACATGTTCATTTCAAGTAATGATACCTTGCTATTTACAAAGGGTCGTATTTGGGGATCTAATGATTCGTTTAGAGCAACTTATAATTTTAAAAATAAAAAAATTCCCATTATTGCAATTATAAATAGAGGTTCTGCAAGTGCCAGCGAAATAGTATCTGGCGCCTTACAGGACTTAGATAGAGGTCTTGTATTTGGAGAAACAAGTTTTGGTAAGGGTTCTGTGCAAAGACAATATGAACTAGATGATAGTACTGCCACAAGGATAACAATTGCAAAATACCATACTCCATCAGGACGCTCAATTCAAAGATCTTATGCATCTGGAAAGGACGAGTATTACTTTGATTTAAATTCAGATAACAGAGAGTTGAATGATTCAATAAAAGAGTTACGTCCAAAATTTAAGACTAAAAATGGTCGTACAGTATACGGTGGAGGCGGCATTACTCCAGATATTTACTTTAAAGATTCGACTTCTACTTCAAAAGAAACCATGCAATTAATATATAACACAGATAGGCCAATATTTAACTATGCAACATTTTTAAAAGCTAATCTAGAAGATGTTAGTCCTAAAGGATATGCTAATCTGGATAACTTTATATTATGGCTTTCTGATAACCAATATGAATATAATGCTGATAGTATAGAAAAAGATTGGAATATTATTGAAGTCAGAATATTAGCTGAATTAGCAAATCAAGTATCTGGAAGAAATGAATATTATAAAACTTTAATTTCTAAAGATCCAGTTATTATAGAAGCAATAAAACATTTTGAAGAAGCAAAAGCATTGTTAAATTAATTTACATTTTTGATATATTAATAAATAAAGTACAAGGATAATAAAAATGGTAGAATTTTTTGTTAATGGAGGAAGTTTTATGTGGCCTATTTTAGCCACACTAATTATTGGATTAGCATTTATAGGAGAAAGACTATATCATCTAATTCGAGCACTACAAACTAAATTTGACTTTGCGGTGAATTTATCATCAATCATTGATAAAAAAGGGTTTGAAGAAGCAAAAAAAGTGTGTGAAAACGCTGAGGGCCCTGTCGCAAACCTTTGCTACAATGCACTTGAAGTGGCAGATCAAGGCTCTGATACAGTTGAAAAAAAACTTTCTCAAACAGCAGGTATTGAAATGGCTTCTTTAGAGAAAAATATGACATGGATTTCTCTTTGTATTGCTACTGCTCCAATGTTAGGATTTTTAGGTACAATTGCAGGTATGATTGTTGCATTTGCTGATATAGCTGCGGCTGAGAATATATCTCCCAAAATTGTAGCTGATGGTATTGGTCAAGCCCTTTATACAACAGCATTTGGACTGGTAGTTGCTGTAATTATTCAATTCGGACAAAATACTATAATGTTTATTATTGATAATTTGATTGTCACTATTCAAAAAAGCATAACGGTCGTCACTGAAAGTATTTCTAAAAAAAATAAATAATGATAAAATTTAAAAGAAGACCTCCTGTTGAAATCAACTCATCTTCAATGGCCGATATTGCATTTTTGTTGCTTATTTTTTTCTTAGTTACAACAACAATATCAATGGATGAAGGTATTAATATCGTTCTACCTGCTGGAGAAAGTACAACAAAAGTTAGAGATCGAGATCTTACTAAAATAATTGTAGATAATGATGGTGGGGCTATTTTTCAGCCACCTGGAGGAGCAGCAAAAACACTTTTAAATGCTAATGAACTTCATCGAATTAAATCATTAACTGAATCACAATTAATGCAAAACAAGCAAATGATTTTTTCAGTTGAGGTGACTAGCAAGTCTGAATATTTTAATTATGTAAAGGTTTTAGACTATTTAAAACAGGGAAATGCAAAAAAAATTGCAATTGTTAATTAGTTATGCTATTTGAAAGAAAAGTACATACAACCAAAGAAATATCTACATCATCGCTACCTGATATAATCTTTTTATTACTTGTATTTTTCATGGTTGTTACTGTTATGAAGACATTTGATGCTCCTCAAATTGATATGCCTTATGCAACTAAAGTAGAAAAGTTAGAAAATCGACGAAACACTACTTTTATATGGGCCACTAAAGATGGCTTTACTGTTCTTGATGACATTCAATTTCCTGACCTTAATACTGGAGAAAATGCTGCGCTATTTCAAAAGAAAATGGCATATAAAAAACAACAAAACCCACAAACTATTGTGTCATTAAAAGCAGATTCCCAAACTAAAATGGAATTAATAAGTAATATTCATACATTGTTAAAAGACGATAAAGTGCAAGCTTATAAAGTCAGCTATTCTGCTTTAAGAAAATCTTCTGAATGAGAGTTAATGATCCAATATTAATAAATTATCCGGTAAGGATTAGACAGGTGTTAATGTGCATTGTTGTTCTACTTGTTGTTTTATTTTATACGACTCCCAGATTCCTTGATGAGGTATCAGCTCAAGCTGCTGTTGAAGATTTTATCATAGAAACAATTGATATACCGCCCCCAGAGGACGTCGT
>CEVN01073687.1_pt1 | contig 16004 bp, 7 predicted proteins | sample 427041 | NCBI WGS metagenome assembly CEVN01 (sample SAMEA2623463, study PRJEB7988) | marine metagenome | biome: marine biome (ENVO:00000447); feature: surface water layer (ENVO:00002042); material: "saline water (ENVO:00002010), including plankton (ENVO:xxxxxxxx)" | depth 5 m
GAAAACTTTTCCCATTCATTGGATATAAACTCATCAGTAGAGCTATTTCTTTGCTGATTATTTATTTCTGTGGAATATAAATTAAACAAATATTTAATATTTACTGGAGGTTCAGAGAAACTGAAATCATTTTCAAAACTATACCCAAGTATAGGTCTAACTACATCATTAGCTGCTATTAAAATAAAACCTGTAGGTTCAAGTTCAACAACATGAAATATATCATTGTTATCCATATTATAAACATTAACAGCATTGTAATTGAAATCATTAGTTCTAGGGTTTTGTTTATGAAAAAAGAAATTCTCAGCAACATTAATTGCTCTGTTTTGACTAACAGGTGCTGCTAGTAAAAAATTTCCAATTATTAGTAAAATTAATATTTTATTTATTTTTTCCATCTTATCCCTTATTAATTAATAATTTCAATAACTAAAATATAATAAATTATATATAATATAATTTGTAACTAATTATAACAATTTGGGGAGAAAAATTTTGAGACTTCTATCACATGCAGCAAAAGCAACATTTTTCATTCGAACTTTTGGCTTTTTAAAAGTGCCATTAATATGGTATTGTAAGCCAAAAGTTTTATCAATATCTGAAGATTTAGTTGAAGTTAAAATACCATTAAATAGAAAAACTAGAAACCATGTTAGAAGTATGTATTTTGGAGTTCTAGCTGTTGGTGCAGATGTTACTGGAGCAATGATTGCTATGGATATTATTAAAAAATCAAATCGTAAAATAAATCTATTATTTAAAGATTTTAATGCTGATTTTTTAAAGAGAGCCGAAGGAGATGTTCATTTTATTTGTAAAGATGGTAAAAAAATAACAGAGATGATTGAAAAAGTAATAGAAACTCAAAAAAGAGTAAATCAATCTATAGAAGTTTTAGCATATGTGCCTAAAAAATTTAAATCTGAACCAGTTGCAAAATTCTCTCTTACTTTATCATTAAAAGAATATTAATTGTTTCACTTTGTATCACTTATATTCTTTTAAATAAAAACTTATTAAATTGAATTATTATGGTTTATTTAAAACAAATTTTAACAACTTTTTTATTTTTATCATTCATATTTTCTGAATGTGAAGATTATTTAATTGGGGATTTGAACAATGATAATTCTTTAGATGTAATTGATGTGATAGCATTAGTTGATTTTATTTTTCATTATGAAGATTATGAGATTAATTCAGCAGATTTAAATCAAGATTTAATTATCAATATATATGACGTTATAATTTTAATAGATCGAATTTTAAGTGAATATCCATATTCAAGTAATATTGTAGATATCAATTTTGATTTTACTAATTTAGCTATTAGTTGGGAAGGCACAACAGATTATGGTTTCTCTAGGTATAACATTTATTATTCTAATTTTATAGATAATAATCAAGTGCTTTTATATTCAACAGATGATATATCTGAAACTTCTGTAAATCTTGAAAACATAATATTAAATGAACAAAATTTTTTTATTGTTGGTGTTGAAGACTTCTTAGGCTGTGAAGTTATGAGTCAACAATTTCAATTTGATCTCCCAATTAAAAGTTATCATCTTGATAGTTTAGGGAATATCATTAATACTGAGTTTACTCATGAGGATTTTTCTTCAGCTGAAAATTGTATGACGTGCCATTTAGAACATTATAACGAATGGTCAGTTTCTATGCATTCTCACACAATGCATAATCCATTATTTTTTTCATATAAAAATCAAACTAACTCATCATATCCAGAAACTGGAGATAGATTTTGTATGCAATGTCATAATCCAATTGCATACTTAGTTGGAGAAGATACTGCTGAGTTTAGCACATCCAATGAATTTCAATCTTCAAATTTAGATAATGTAATTAAAGAAGGTATCACTTGTGATGTTTGCCACACTGTTACAGGTGTAAGTAGTACGGTTTTTACTGAGGATAATCTTTCTGCTAATGCAGTTTATAAAATGTATCCATTAGGTAATATTAAATTTGGTTCTATAGAAAATCCAGAATATAATCCTTATCATCAATCATATTATCTACCAACATATAAGACTTCACAGATGTGTTTGCCATGTCATGATTTAGTTGTTAGAGATGTTGAAGCAGAGATTACTTTTACTGAATGGAATAGAATCCCAGGTTTTTCGATGTTTGGTGGTGTGTCTTGTCAAGAATGTCACATGCCTATTAAAGATAATGGGTATCATGATCATACTTTTGTTGGAGTTGATGTTGATTTATCCATACCTATTGATTCTAATCCATTATATGAATCAGTTTCACAGTTGCTATCTTCTGCTGCTGAGATTAGTTTTGGTGTTTTAAATGATACTCTGGTAAGTTCGATTTTTCCAGGTGATACATTAGAAATTCCTATAACTGTAACTAGTCTAACAGGTCATAATTTACCTTCTGGTACTTCTTTTAATAGAGAAGCATGGGTGGAAATTGTTGTATATCATGATGAAGAAATTATTTATTCAAATGGGCTAGTAAATAGTACCGATGTTTTAAATTACTCAGATCAGGATTTATTATTTTTCACATCTTATTTATATGATGAAAATGGACAAAAGACTCACAATGTATCTGATGTTCATAGTATGGATAACTTTAGTTTAGGACCATATCAAGATAGATATAAAAATTATAATGTTTATATCCCCGAGGATATAGTTGGAGATATCATTGTTTCTGCAAGATTTTTATTTAGATCTTTTAACCCAGACTTTATTTTACAACATCATCCAGAATTCATTGAAAATTTACATATTTTTGAGATTTCAAGTATCAACTCTACAATTTTATTAGATTAGAATGAAAAAAATTATTTTAATATTATTTTCATATTTATTTTGTTTTGAGATATCAACTGATTTTGGAACTTTTATTATAGATTCAGAGGTCATAACAAAGCCATTTCAAGGTGGATTTAATAAGCCAAAAATTCAATGGCTTGATTGGGATAATGATGGTGATGATGATTTGTTTATTTTAGATGAAGATGGTCAAATTAAATTTTTTGAAAACAGTGAATCTTGTTTTGAAACTGATAATTACAGTTGTTCATTTAATCTTATAACTACCTCATTTCAAGAAATTAATGGCATCTCTTGGTTTTACATTGCAGATTTTGATTTAGATGGTGATTTTGATATGGTCACGCAAAACCCAGATGTTTTAAATCAATTATTATTTTATGATAATGATTTAAATACTTTAGTTCCCATTGGTACAATTTCTGACTATCAAGATGATTTTGTGGTTAGTGATCCTGTTATGACGCCAACTTTTGCTGATATTGATAACGATGGTGACTTAGATTTTTTTACAGGCAATGTTTTAGGTACTATTACATTTTATGAAAATATTGGATTTGTTGATGGAAAGCCGAAATTTAATTTTATTTCTGAATTTTGGGAAGAAATTTATATAGTTGGTTCTTCATTTAGTCAAAGGCATGGAGCAAGTGCTATTAATTTTATTGATTTAGATAATGATAATGATCTTGATTTATGTTGGGGAGATTTTTATCAGCAAAGTTTATACGTAGTTTGGAATTATGGTACGATAGACAATCCAAGTATGGATAATGTTAATATAACAACGCAGTTCCCATATAATACGCCAGTCCAAACAGCTGGTTTAAATATGCCTTCTTTTTCAGATATAGATAATGATATGGATATGGATTTATTTGTTACAGTATTATCAGGTGCATATGGTTATCAATTAATAAACAATTTTTTCTTTTATGAAAAAGTAGATGATTTTGTTTTAAGAACATCTAACTTTATACAAACTTTAGATTTTCTATCTGATATAAACCCAGTCTTTATTGATATTGACAATGATAATGATAATGATTTGTTTGTTGGGACAGATTTTGACCCATCTTCATTACCATGGACAGGGAAAATTCTTATGTTTGAAAATATAGGAACAGATCAATATAATCAGCCAATTTGGACCTACATTAATGACAATCTATTTCAAGGAGACCTTGGTAATAATCTATCTATCAATTTTGCTGATATAGACTCAGATCAAGATTTTGATGCATTTATTGGTAATTATAATGGAATGGTACAATTTCATGAAAATGTTGGAACAATGTACAATCCGGATTTTTTATTTATAGAAAATATAAGTAGTATAGATTTGTCAGGTTATAGCTCCCCATTATTAATTGATATTGATAATGATAGTGATTTTGATTTATTGGTTGGGAATATCGATGGTACATTATTTTATTATGATAATATTGGCGATCAGTTTGCTTTTGATTTTAGTTTGGTTTCTGATAATTTTCAATCAATAGATGTTGGTTCTAGATCATCTCCAACTTATTATGATTTTGATGGAGATAATGATTTTGATTTACTTGTAGGTTCAGGAAATGAAAATATTCATTATTATAAAAACAATAGTAATGAAAATGTTTTATTGTTTGATAGAAGTTATGAATTTAATTTTCCTCTATTAGGCATTAATACTTCACCTGAAATATTTTTTAATGAAGATTATTTAGGAATTGTTGTTGGTGTATCAACTGGAGGAATGTTTTATTTGAATTCAGATAATTTACTTGTAGGAGATATAAATAATGATTCATTTATAAATATTTATGATATTGTTTTATTAATTGAACATATAATAGGAAATTATAGTTATTATGGAATTTTAGATTTAAATAATGATTATCAGATTAATATATTAGATGTGATAATTTTAATTGATTTAATATTCTTAACAATGTAACATGTTGTAAATTGTGATTTAAATCTCATTGTTTATATTAATAATTTAGTAATTTCATAATAGTTAATATCTAAAAAGGTAAATATGAGAAAATTTTATTTATATTACATTCTTTTTTCGTTAGCGTGGTTTGCAGAGCAAGCAGGGGCAAATTTTATTAGTAATAAAGTTGGCTCAACTAATATTAATCTTTTGAATTCAAATATAACTAATACCTCAATTAAAATAACAGTTGATGGCTATGAATTCATTGAAGTTGAAGATGGTTTATATGAAATTAACATTGATGGAGGGATACCTTTATTAGAAAAGGGTGCACCTAATTTACCTGCATTAAAAACTTCAATAATTATACCTGATAATTCCAATATGTCTATAAATATTATCGATTATGAATATGAAGAGATTTCTGGTATTAATATTGCGCCATCAAAAGGTAATTTATTAAGAAATGTAAATCCAGTAGATATTTCTTATGAATATGGCAAAGAATATACTTCTAACAGTTTTTATCCAAACTCACTAACTGAAATGAGAGAGCCTTATATACTTAGAGATTTAAGAGGACAAGGTATATTGATTTATCCTTTTCAATATAATCCAGTATCTAAAGTTTTACGTGTTTATTCTGATATAACTATTGAAGTTGTAGAAGATATACAGTTAAATAGAACTTCAAAAAATCAGTTGTTAAGAAAAAGCAATACAGTAAAACAATCTTCTGAGTTTAAGAATATCTATGATAATTTATTTATTAATTCTAGAAATGATCTTAGGTTTGAATATTTAGCTGATCAAGGAAATATGTTAGTAATTTCTTATGATTCGTTTATTGAACATGTACAGCCACTAGTTGAATGGAAGAATAAAAAAGGTATATTGACAGAGATTGTCAGCATAGCTGACATAGGAAGTAATGTAGAGCAGATAAAAGATTATATATCAGATTATTATTATTCAAATGGTCTGACATATTTATTATTAGTTGGAGATGTCGCTCAAATACCTACTCCTATTATTAATGGTGCATCAGCTGACCCATCCTATGGTTTTATAAATGGAGATGATTCATTTGCTGAAGTTATAGTTGGAAGAATTTCTGCTCAAACTCCTAGTCATGTGATAACTCAAGTACAGAGAATTATTGATTATGAAAAAAATCCTCCAAATGTTAATCATTTAAATAAGGCTCTAGGTATTGGTTCAAATCAAGGTCCTGGATATGCAGGTCTTACTGATGCAGCGTTTAATGATTTATTGTGGAATGATTTTTTATCTGATTTCACTTACACTGAATTTGATAGTGTATATGATGGTTTTGGCGGTAGTCTTGAATTGGGTGTATCATTAATTAATGAAGGAGCAGGTTTAATTAATTATACAGGACATGCAGGCTCAACAGGTTGGGGAAATGGAGCTCCTCTTGGTGTTAATGATGTTCAGAATTTAACAAATACTAATAAATTACCATTTATAATTACTGTTGGATGTAATCCTGGTGAATTTAATACTGTTGATGAATGTTTTTGCGAGTCATGGATGAGGTCTACTGATGAAGATGGTAATCCTATAGGAGCAGTTGGTCATTTAGGTTCTACTATAAGCCAGTCATGGGAGCCTCCAATGCATGGTCAATGGGCTATGAATTCTATTTTAACTGAATCATATAACAATAATATTTCAAGAACATTTGGTGGTATTGTAGTAAATGGATGTATGCATATGAATGAAGCTCAAGGTGCAAATGGAATAAATGAAACTAATCATTGGACATTATTCGGGGATCCATCTTTAATGGTTAGAACTGATATTCCAGAAGATATTGATGTTGAGTTTAATAATGTTATAAATGTTGGTCAGCAAGAGCTCGTTCTTGATGTTGGAATAGATGGTGCAGTTGCTGCATTATCTTCTAATGGAGAACTTTTAACTTATGCAATTTCAAATGGTGGTGTAGCAATTTTAGATTTAACTAATGTTAGTAATTCTCCTGGTGAATTTGATCTTACAATTACAGCATTTAATAGATATGCTTATGAAGAGACATTGTCAGTGATGTCTACTGATGGCGCTTATTTAGTTTATAATGATATTGAATTAGTGTTTGATAGTAGTTTTAATCAAATCTTTGAATATGGTGATGAAATAGAAATGAATCTAGTTGTTGAAAATATTGGCAATTTAAATGCTAGTGATATTAATGTTCAAGTATCTAGTGATGATGAGTATATAACAATTGTAGATGACTCATCTTTTATATCATCTGCCATCATGAATGAATATGCTTATACAGAAAATACTATTGGATTTTTAATTTCAAATAATGTCCCTGATAATCATGTTGCATATTTTTCAGCAATATTATCTAGTCAGGATTTAGAGTTTCAGATAAATTTTAGTATTGATATTCATGCTCCTGTTTTTGAAATACAAAATCCTATTATATCTGATGAGGATATGAATGGCGTTTGGGACCCAGGCGAATTAGCAACTATTACTGTTGATTTACTTAATACAGGTTCAGCTCCATTTTCACAATATCCGGGAGCAGTTATTTCAACAAGTAGTGAATTTGTAAATGTGTTATCGGATGAAAATGCTAATACCTTTTTTGGTATTGGAGCGAATGATACATATCAAGGTACTTTTATTGTACAATCAGCTGAGAACACACCGCTTAATTCAGAAATTAGTTTTAATATTAGCTGGGGATATAGTTCTACTAGCCCATGTGAAGAAAATTGTGTTAATCAGGCAAATTTAGAGTATTCTACTATTATTGGTCATCCATTAATCGCAATATGGGATCCTACTGAGAATCATGTTTCCGGAAATAAATTGACAGAGTTTTTAGATTTATATAACCCAGGTTCTTATGATTATTTTACAGGTGATCAAATTCCTACATTTGAAAATTATTCAACTGTGTTTCTTTTTTTAGGGGTCTTTGGTTTTGGAAATCATATTTTAGCTGAAAATGAAACATCAGAACTTATTAGTTTGCTAGAAAATGGTGGCAAAATTTATATGGAAGGTACTGATACTTGGCACTTCAATCCGCAAACAAGTCTTCATGATTGGTTTGGAGTAGAAGGTATTCCAGAAGCTCCTTTAGCTGATGGTGATTTAGGCAATATTATTGGCACTGAGGGGTCCTTTACAGATGGAATGGCTTTTGAATATATGGGGGAAAATAGTTTTGTTGATAGGCTTTTACCAAGTGGAGGTGTTTCAATATTGCAAAATGTTGACCCTGCATATGTTACTGCTGTAGCCTATGAGGATCAAAATATTTATTACAGAACTATAGCATCTACTCATCAGTTAGGTGGTTTAGAAGGAACGCAATTTGATGATTATATAAATGGAATTTTTGAATTTTTTAATGATGGATCTGGCATAGAACAGCCAGAATGTTTGTTAGGTGATATAAATAGTGATAATTTGTTTAATATTACAGATGTTGTTAGATTAATTAATATTATTGTTAACATAGGCCCTGATCCTTCTGAATACGAGTTATGTTCTTCAGATATTAATGAAGATAATCTTCTTAATATTTTAGATATTGTTTCATTAGTTAATATTATTTTAGATATTGATCGATCTTATTCATTAACACATCACCATAATATTGAAGATATTATTGATAGTGTCACTCTTGAAGTTAACTCAAATAGTTTGAAAATAATAACTGATGGTGTTGTTCAAGGAATTCAATTGATTGTTGAATCAAATGATGAGCATTTAGATGTAAATAAGAGCTTAAATTTGGATGTGGTTTATAATAAGGTAGACAATATTCATTATATGATATTTTATAGCCCTATAGGTGATTACTTAGATGTTGGAGAGCATTTGTTATTTAGATCAGATGAAGAATATAAAGTTCATGAAAATATTGTTTCTAACACTATTAATACATCTGTTTATGTTGATTCAAAGGTGAATCTTTTACAACCAGATATTTTTAAATTAGGTAAAAATTATCCTAATCCATTTAATCCTACAACTAAATTCGAGATTGATTTAGGTTTATCTGAAAATATTCAATTAATTATTTATGATATTAATGGAAGAAAGATAAAAGAGTTAGCAAATGGTTATTATGAATATGGAACTCATCAATTTACATGGGATAGTACAGATGATAATGGCAATTTAGTCTCATCAGGTATGTATATTTATAGTTTGATTTCTAAAAATCAAATACTATCTGAAAAAATGCTTTTAATGAAATAATTTATTGATGTAACATATTGTAAGCCTACTTGTAATCTAGTTAGATATATTATTAGATTCCTATCAGAATACATACAATATAACTGGGGCCAAATATGAAATTAATCTTCATCATTTTATTTAGCTTAATATTTTCAAATAATTGGATTGATATATCGTCATCAAATCCAGCTTATCCAAATATAAAGCTTAATTCATCAAATGTGAATTCAACTAAATTAGAATTTAATCTAACAGGTTTTAATTTAAAAGAAATTCAAGTTAACAATCAAGATTACTATATTGCTACTTTTCCTAATGGAGCTTCTAATTTAGAACAGGGTATGCCTGATGTTGCGCATACATCCAAATCAATTATAATCCCAGATAATGGTTTAATGAATGTACAGATAATATCTAGTGATTTTGTAGACTATGAAAATATTGATATAGCTCCTTCAAAAGGCAATTTAAACAGATCTGTAAATCCAGAAGATGTAAATTTCTTTTTTAATGATGTTTATATGAATGATTCTTATTATCCTGAAAGCATTGTTTCTTTGGGAGAGCCTTATGTATTGCGCGATTTAAGAGGTCAGTCAGTTGTTTTTAACCCATTTCAATATAACCCAGTTGAAAGAAAGCTAAGAGTTTATACAAATATTGTTGTTGAAGTACTGAATTTGGGTGTTGATCAAAGAAATGTTATTTCAAATCGTGTTAATAATAAAATGGATAATGAGTATAAAAAAATATATGAAAAACATTTTATGAATTTTGATAATGATACTCGATTTGATTATTTAGTAGATCAGGGAAACATGCTAATTATATCTGATGCTAATTTTATGAATACAATGCAGCCATTTATTGATTGGAAAAATCTTAAAGGTCTGCCTACAGAAATGGTAAATGTTTCAGATATTGGCATAAATTCTGATTTGATATCTCAATATGTAGAAAATTATTATTATGAAAATGGTCTAACATTTTTGTTGTTAGTTGGCGACATATCACAAATTCCTTCACCTACTGTAAGCGGAAGTGCTTCAGATGTATCATACGGTTGCATTGAAGGAAATGATTTCTATCAAGAGGTAATTGTAGGTAGGTTCTCTGGTAATACACCTACACAAATTGCTACTCAAGTTGAAAGAACAATAGATTATGAAAGAAATCCTCAATTAGGTGGAGATTGGTATGATAATGCGCTTGGAGTTGCATCTAATCAAGGTCCGGGATTTAATGGTTATACAGATGATGTGTTTAGTCAATTTCTTTGGGACTCTGTTTTGTCAAATTTTACATATGATAACTATCAGGGAATTTATGATGGCTCTGGTGGAACGGCATCTCAAGGTATTTCTGCAATTAATAATGGTGTTAGTATAATAAATTATACGGGTCATGGTTCAATATCAAGTTGGGGTAATGGTGCTCCAATTAGTGCTTCTCAAGTAAATTCACTAACAAATAATGGGCAACTTCCGTTTGTAATTACTGTGGGTTGTAATGTTGGAGAGTTTCAAAGTATTGATGAGTCTTTTTGTGAAGCATGGATGAGAGCAACTAATAATGGTGAACCTGTTGGTTCAGTAGCTCATTTTGGATCAACTATAAGTCAATCATGGGAACCACCTATGCATGGTCAATATGCGATGAATTTAATATTAACAGAAAGTTATGATGAAAATTTAACAAGAACAGTAGGTGGAATAACTGCAAATGGATGCATGTATATGAATGATGCTCAAGGGTCATCTGGTATTAATGAAACACAATACTGGACTTTATTTGGTGATCCTTCATTGAATATTAGGACAGATTCACCAAGTAATTTATCAGTATTTCATGATGATTTAATTATGATAGGGCAAGATGAGTATGTTGTTGATGTTGGTAATGAAGGTTCTCTAGTCGCTTTATCAAAAGAAGGCGAATTGCTTGCTAGTGCTTATTCAGTTGGTGGAATAGCAATTTTACAGCTTAATGATAATGTATCTTCAGAACCAGGTGTGTTAGATTTGGTTGTTACGGGATTTAATTCAGTACCTTATGAGTCAACTGTCTTAGTTATGACTCCTGATGGTGCTTATGTATCTGTTAATGAAGTGAATCTGAACTCTGGCATTGATAGTATTATATCTATTGGAGAAACTGCATCTGTAGATTTAGTAATTGAAAATATAGGTACAGATGTATCAGAAAATATTAATATATCTTTATCTGAAATATCTAATAGTCCTTATGTTAATATTTTAGATAACAATCATACATTAAATAGTTTAGATGCTGGTCAATCGGCAACTATTAGTCTTGAATTTTCTATTTCTAATAGTTCTCCGTATGGACATTCTTTTTCTTTCAATATAGATGTTAATTCTGATAGTAATACATTTTCAACTAATTTAGATTTTAATACTGAAAGTTTAATTGAATCATTTGAATCATCTGATTTAAGTGATTTGAATTGGGAACTGGGTGGTAATGCAAACTGGACTGTAGATGATACTTATTCTGCAGATGGTTTATATAGTATTAAATCTGGCTCAATTGGAAATAATACTTTATCTACTATAGAAATCACATTAGATATTGTTCAAGAGGGAGAAATATCATTTTCAAAGCGTGTTTCCTGTGAAGATGTTGGTTCAGTTTCTGGAAATTATTATGATTATCTTGCATTTTATATTGATGATGTAGAGCAAAATAAATGGGCAGGAGAAATTCCTTGGTCTGAAAATTCATTTACTGTTTCTGAAGGACAGCATACATTTAAATGGAGTTTTGTTAAAGATGAAGATTCATCAGATAATGTAGAATCAGGAGAAGATGCAGTATGGATTGATCAAATTTTATTTCCTTCATTATTTGTAGATAATGATAATCCTTCAGTAGCTGGTGATGTAAATAATGATGGATTAGTAAGTGTGCTTGATATTGTCCTAGTTGTTAATATCGTATTGGGCCTAGATACAAATTCAGATGGAGATACAAATGGAGATGGAGCCGTTGATGTGTTAGATGTTGTAAATATTGTTAATATTATATTAAATATTTAATTATAAAAACATATCAGTTGAGATTTCATCGACAAAGAGAAATCCCTCTTTAGTTAGTCTAATATTATTATCTGAAACAGAAAGGCAGTCCCATTTATCTATAACCTTATTGAATTCATTTTTATTAATAATATCTGAGTATTCTTTTAAGTCAGAAGTTTTAATCCCTTGGCTAAGTCTGAGTCCATTTAAAATAGTTTCATTGTAGTTATCTTTTCTTGATAAAATTTCATTATCTTCAATTGGTAGTTTACCTTTTTCAAGATAATTGGTGTACTTTTCTAATGATCGAACATTCCACCATCTTTTTTTGAGATCGTAGGAGTGAGCTGAAGGTCCAAATGATAGATAGGGAGATAAATTCCAATAATGAAGATTGTGTTTACATTCTTTATTCTTTTTAGCATAGTTTGATATTTCATACTGATGATATCCATTTTTAGATAATATATCTTCTGTTAAAAGAAATTGTTCTATATCTGTTTTTTCAAGAGGCATTAAAACTTTTTTATTTTTAACTAAATTAAATAGTTTAGTACTTGGTTCTACTGTTAATGAATATGCTGAAATATGTTCTGGGTCTAACTCTAGGAGTTTCTTTAGATCTTTTTTCCAGTTGTTAACAGATAATCCCGGGATATTAAAAATCATGTCAGCATTAATATTGTCAAATCCTGCTTTACGAACATTCTTAAATGTATTAAAGCAGTCTTTAGCTTCATGCAGTCTGCCAAGTAATTTTAATATTTTATCATCAAAACTTTGAAAACCCATAGAAATTCTATTAACTCCTAAAGATTTAATATCTTTTAGATGTTCAAAAGGTGCTTCTCCAGGATTTGCTTCTAATGAAATTTCTGTTACTTTTGATGTGTCAAAAGTATCGTGCAGTTTTTGCAAGATTTGTTCTAAATATTTAGCAGGGAGTATGGAAGGAGTTCCTCCTCCGAAAAAGATAGTATCAAAACTCCATTTTTCTGAGTATTCTTTATATAAATCAATTTCTTTTAAAAGGCATTCAGTAAACAAAGGAATTTGTTTTTCTCTTTTTGTGATAGAGTAAAAATCACAGTAAACACATTTAACCTTACAAAATGGAATATGTATATACAGTCCAGCTTTTTTCATTTAAATACTTTATTTTTAACTTGTAAAGATCCTTCAATAATCATCCAAATAATTAAACTTATTAGTAGAATATTTATTGTTAATAGTAAATAATTTCCAGTTGTAAAAAATTCATTTGTCTTTATAAAAAGCGATATAACAGTTATTATCATAATAAATATCATAGGTATTAATAGAGGTAAAATGTTTTTCCCTTTTTTCCAAAAATAAATAGATAAAACCATTAATGTTAAAGCAGCAAGCATTTGGTTGGAGGCTCCAAATACAGGCCATAATTGCCATCCTGTTCCATTTAAGGTTAAAAGGTATGCAGGTATAACACCTAAAATTGTAGCAAAAACTTTATTTTTTAAAGGAGAAATGTTAGTAGCAGCGCCAAGCTCCATTATAATCATTCTTTGAATTCTGGTAGCCGTATCTAGAGTAGTTGCTGCAAAAGAAATAATTAGCACCGAGATTAATGTCCTAGAAATCTCAACAGAGAGCCCAAGTTTTTCAAGTAGAGCTCCTCCGCCAAGAACGAATGCCATAAATTTATTGTTTGCTGCATGTTCCCAGGTATCATAATAATTATTCCATGCTAAGTGTTCGTGGAAGATACCATTGACTTCGCAATTAGTTACAAGTGCAATACCTGCAACTGATGCAATAATTGTGGCTAAAGCAAGAGAGCCTTCACCAAGCATACTACCATAACCGATTAACCTAGCATCGCTTTCTTTATTGATTTGCTTTGATGTTGTTCCCGATGATACAAGCCCATGAAATCCACTAATTGCTCCACAGGCAATAGTTACAAATAAAAATGGAATGATGGGTGGTCCTCCTGATGATAGGTTTAAAGCTGGTGCTGTAATTTCTGGCCTAAAAATTAATATTGAAGCATAGATAAGGCTTAGACCAACAATAAGCTGATGAGAGTTAATATAATCACGTGGTTGCAATAATAACCAAACAGGTAGTAGACTAGCAATTGAAGAGTATATAAATAATAAAATTATCCATAATGATAATGCTTCAGATTGTGATAGTTCTATCCATACTTCAAAATTAAACCATTTGAATGTTGATATTCCATCTAATGAAATAGGATACAAAGTGCCAAGATAAATAGATACATAAAGTATTATAAGTGCTAATATTGATGGAATAAATGAATTAAATTTCTTTTTATAAATCAAATAACCAATTATAAGTGCAATAATAATCTCGATATTGACAGGAAGCACAGATGATGGATAAAGTATGAATAATTTGGCAATTGCCATTGCAAATACTGCAAGAACAAGCCAAGTTAGACACATTACAAAGCATAAGAACATAATCCTTGTTCGTTTATTGATGACCTTAGAAGTAATGTCTGCAATCGATCTACCTTTTTCTTTAAGGCTTACTGTTAGTGCTCCAAAATCATGGACAGCACCCATAAAAACAGTACCAATTACTACCCAAATTAATGCAGGTAGCCATCCCCAGAAAACTGCAATGCATGGTCCAATAATTGGAGCAGCTCCAGCTATTGAGGTAAAATGATGTCCAAATAAAATATGTTTATTGGTTGGAATATAGTCAACATCATCTCTATGAGTGTGAGACGGGGTTTTATTATTGTTGTCTAAATTGAAAATATGTTTTGATATGTATTTACTATAATATTTGTAACCACAAAAAAAACAGAAAAATGCAAAGATTACTAGATAAATAGAGTTCATAATAAATTAAATTTAGTTAAAATTTTATAATATGTAATTTAAAGCATTGAAATAAAGATTTTCATTAATAAATTTCATTATAGTTTTCCCCAATTATTTACGAGGTGCTCATGTCAATAAAATTAAAAGATATTGATCAGTATTCAATTAACATAGCCTCATCTCTTATAATGGACACTGTCAGAAATGCAAACTCAGGCCATACAGGCGGACCTTTGTCCTCATTAGATTTTACATATATTTTATTTAAAGAGTTTTTAAAATATGACCCTGATAACCCAAAATGGGATGATAGAGATAGATTTGTTTTATCTGTTGGACATGAATCGGCATTAATATATACAATGCTTTGCTATATTGGCTGGCTAACAGTTGATGATTTAAAGCAATTTAGACAACTTGGTTCAAAAACACCAGGTCATCCTGAAAGAGGAATTACAAAGGGTATCGAAGCAACAACAGGTCCATTAGGTCAGGGTGTAGGCAATGCCGTAGGAATGGCTGTTGCAGAAAAAATATTATCTTCTAAATTTGGTGATGATGTTGTTAATCATTATACTTATGTGCTTCATGGTGATGGAGATATTCAAGAGCCAGTTGCTCAAGGATCTATAGCAATAGCAGGTCATTGGGGTTTAAATAAATTAATAGCTTATTATGATTCAAATGATGCACAAATTTCAGGAAAAGTTTCTAGATCTGATTCTACTGATTATGTTAAAATGTATGAATCCCATGGATGGCATGTCCAAGAAATAGATGGACATGATCATGATCAAATTAGGTCTGCAATAAGAATAGCTCAAATGGAGGTAGAAAAACCATCAGTAATTATTGGTAAAACAATAATGGCTCGTGGTTGTGATAGTGTTGAACATGACCATAATACACATGGAGCGCCGCTTTCCCCTGAAGAGATAAAAAATACAAAGATAAAGATGGGATTAAATCCAGATAAGTTTTTTGATTTGCCTCAAGAAGTTTTAGATGATTTTCGTTCTTCTTTTGATTATTCTAGAGAAGAGGTTGCGGCTTGGAATAAAAGATTAGAAAATAAACTTATTGACAATACTTTTAAATCATCTTGGAATAACTCTAAAAACCTATCTTT